>VOFF01000191.1_pt1 | contig 214401 bp, 215 predicted proteins | sample 5384061 | NCBI WGS metagenome assembly VOFF01 (sample SAMN12384725, study PRJNA508395) | human gut metagenome | isolation source: healthy gut E | host: Homo sapiens | reverse complement strand
CGCCGCCTTGCTGTCCTCGATGATCACGCCGCAGCCGACAACGGTGCACTCTTTCCAGTGATCGGTATTATCGGACTTCCAGTCGGAAACGCTATGACCTGTTGCCGCAAGGATTACGCTTGTCTTGTCGGTAATTTCGGATGCACCGGTTGCATCCTCAAACCACTTGTCTTGTCACAGCCCTGCCGTCGCAGGTGTAATATGCTGCGTTGCCTTTCTCCGTGCAAGTAGGAGCCTTTGCGGGAACGAGGGTCAGATTGTGCGTATGCGGTACGGTCTTGTCATATCCGCAGGTGTCGCAGATGTTATCACTGCCGTAATCGTGAGCCGCCTCGTCCTTCTTTTCGTGGCAGCGAGAGCATTCTTTCCAATGATTGTCTGTGTCATTGCTCCAATCGCTTGCCCATGCGTGCCCGAGCTGTGTACCTGCTGCTGTAAAGGTTTCTGTTGTGCTGATCTCTCCGCAGGAGCAGCTCTTGAAATATACTGCATCGTTGGTGCAGTCGGCAGCCGACTTGAGGGTTTTCGGCTTCTGAATTTCCTGATCGTAGGTATGGGTATGGGGAATTGCCTTGTATGTTACAATAACGGTTTTGTTTGCGTCCATCGTAACATTCAGGATATTGGAAAGTACGTCTGTTGCAACGCCGTTCACAGTAACAATGCCGATTTCATATAGCCGTCATCAGGGGTAAAGATAATCGTTTCTGTGGAGCCTTCGGTCAGTCCGGTTTTGCTTGCGGAAATTGTTCCGTGACCGCCGTTTACCTGTGTTGTGAGGCTATAGGTGGTGACAGGTGCCTTCTTGTAGCCGCAAACCCTGCACTCCTCATGTTTGGAGCCCTTTTGCGTTGCGGTTGCTTCCTTGTCAACAACCCACTTGAAGTCGTGCGCCGCCTTATCGGCCTTATCGCCGCAGGAGCACTCATGCCAGTGGTTGTCGGCATTGTACTTCCAGTCGGAGCCGTAGCTGTGAGTATGCTTGCGCGGAATCGTCAGCGTGTAGGTTTTAGCACCGATTCCCACGACAATGTCGGTTGTGCCGCTGTTGGGGATGGCAACGGTTGCGCTGCCGCCGGTGGACAGAGCCTGTCCGTTGATGCTCACGGGCTCGCCGTTTCCGGACACCGCTGTGACTAGCGTAGATGTTGCTCCGCTATCATTTTGCAGCGTATAGGTATAGTTCGTTCCGTTGGCGGTAAAATCGCCGAGTCCCACTGCCAGACCTTCAAAGGTCAGAAGGTCATCACCGGGCACTGCGGCTCGCACCACTACGCGGGTGCCAAGCTGGGAGAAGGTGACGGTTTCCCCGGTGACGGTTTCCCCGGAGATGGCACCGCCAATACCGGTCTTTTTCGTTTCCAGAACGGTCCCGGCAGCATCCAGCAGCGTGGCTACCAGCGTTGCGCTAGTCTGAGACTGCAGGGAGTTGTTGCGCAGGGTAATGGCTGCGGTGCTGTGACCGTTGCCGTCGTTCCCCTGTGTCACATCCATCGTCATCCGCTCTCCGGTGCGGGCCAGTGCGCCGGTCATATGGACGCTGGCCTCGCTGTCACTGCCGTCATACTCCGGCAGGCGCTGATTGCTTCCCGTTCCACCGATCTGACCTTCCGCCCACGCCTCGGCGTACAGATAGGTACCCACATTGGGGATCTCGGTTTTGCCAATGGAGTTCATATACTTGCCCAGATCATAGGTCAGGTCCAGTGTAAAGGTTCCCTGATCGATGCGGGCGAGGGCGCTGTCTTCGGAAATGGTGATTTCATTACCGCTAACCGATACGCCGTTTGTGGTGCAGGCTACATCTGCATGTTTGGTATGTAGATCATCCGCATAGAACGCAAGCTTCACCTTGCGGTTCTTTCCGCCGGCCAGAGTGGCGGCAGAGGAATTATAGAGAGTCATGCGCATCGTGCGCTTGCCGGCACTCTCCGCAATCACTTCCATTTGCGAGATGCCAATGTCGGGATAATCCAGATACACTGTGCCTTTTTCGTTGATGCCGCCGGCGGCGGTGATGGTATAGCTCGGGTTGGTCACGAGGTTCCCCACATTGTGCCAGACGGTAAGGGTGGTGCTTTCATTGGGCAGCAGTGTTTCCGTAAGGGTGGCGGTTTCTCCGCTTCCAATGCTGACCTTTAGGTTTGTCACATCGTTCAGCCCGGTGTTGCGGATGGTAAAGCGAATGGGTGTCAGGCTGTTCAACGCCAGCGTTGCATAATCCACACCGATCTGTTCCACTGCCACCGCATCGGTGACAAAATCAGAGGTAGCGGTACAGAGGTTCGTTTTCTCACCCGGAACGGTCACTCCGCCGATTACCTCCTGGTTTTCATCGTCATAGAAGGTGGCCTGAATGACAGCCTGCACCTGATTGCTGCCGCTGACATAGGCATCAAAGTGGTCAGCAAGCGTGCGATCCGGCAACTCTGCCAGTTCCAATGGTGCGGAGAGAGTGTAGGTATTTGTGGCATAACGCAGCTTGGCCGCCTTCAAAATGCCGTGATCTACCGCGCCGTTGGCGTCATTGACAGTCTCATTCCAGACAATGGTAAGATCATTGAGACTGCGATGATCCCCACTGAGGGAAGCAAAGCGGAAGTCTCCGCCGACGTCGGCGTTGCCGCTGCTGGTCAGGGCAGACAGAGAGCCGGGGAAACTGTTGGACATGGTGCCGCTGCCGTCCACAGCCAACAGCTGAATATCGCTGCTGCCGTCTCGGACACTGTGCCAACCGATGACAAATCGGTCATCCCCGCTGCCGAAGTTTGCTGCAACGACCTGGGGGTTTTCGTCAAGATTGCTGTCACAGGTCGCCAGCATGGCTGTACCAGGAGTTCCGTCAGCAGCCACGGTACAATAGGCGATCTCGTAGGCGGAGGTATCTCCGGTTCCGCTGCGGTCCAGCGAGTAAACCGCCATAGCGGTTCCGTCGGGCAGCATGGCCGCCTGCAACGCCTTCACGCTGCCGGTAGCACCGTTATAAAGCATTTTGGCATTGCTCCAGTCGCCGTTACTGCTGTCATAGCAACTGTACATGATACAATCTCTGGTCGTGAAGTTCAGCAGGTTGCTGCCCTGCGTACCGGGATCGGGGGTGTAGACGCTGCGCCAGAACACGATGGCCTTGCCGTCGCCGCCCACTGCCGTGGCTGGGGCCAGATCCGGCGTGCCGTCGTTGGTTAGGCGGGTGGAAGTCCAGGTTATGCCGTTATAGACGGACACTACGATCTCCGTGCTGTTCATCAGCAGGTTTTGTTCTTCCAATGTCACGGGATCACCGGCATTTTTACCCGGCAGGTCGGTGCCCATGCGAACCCAAGCCGCCGCCGCGAAGCGGTCAGTACCGGACAAAGAAACGCTCGTGTCGCCGTAGCCGGAGAACCCTGTGGGATCGTCAATTTGGCGGGAGACAGTATAGCCGCCGACATTGAGGGTGGAGAAATGCGCCCGGCTGTCGTAAATACTGCTGCTGTTGCCGTCGTTGATGTAGGCCAATACCTTCCCGTCATCGCTGAGCTGCGGATAGGATGTGGGGTTGGCATTGGTCTGGATGTTTTCCAGCCCACCGGTGGAGTTCAGAGAGGCCAGCATCATCCGCTGTTGGGGCTGGCCCCAAGTACGGGCATATTGCTCCAGATAGTCACGGCTTTGGAGCGTTGCACTGCCGGAAGCCACCTGCATTCCGCTCTGGGCCGCCGCCATCCGCAGCGAGGCAAGGCTCAGCCCACTGGTGGCGTTATTCCAGTAGTCGTCGATTGTTTTCCAGTCATTAAAAGTCTTGGTGGCTCCAAGGGTTCCGGAGGCGATCACCGCCTCGTAGGAGATAAACAGGAAGCTGGCCACGAATTTGATTCCCACTTCGCTTTGGATACCCAGGGCCTGACCGTTGAGCTGGCGCTTTGCCTCGTCGGCAAGATAGGTGCGGGAAAGGAACTTATTCTGACTGTCCACATCCAAATTGCCGAATAGGCCGATCTTCAGCGCCACGACCGAATAGTCAAAGCCAATGCCGCCAAACGCGTGGACATAGGCGTTGATACGCAGCGTGGTCAAAAAGTCATTCACTGCCGTGGCTGTGGGATCGCTCCAGGCAAGTTCTGTACCCTCGCCCTGCTGGCCGTAGCGAACTGCGGTACGGAAATCCAGCTGAATAGCACCGCCCAGCTCAAAAGTTGCTGTCAACGGCACGGGGCCGGCCATGGCGTTCACGCTGAAGTTGAAGCCCACACCAACGCCGGCGGTAAAGCCGCCGCCTACGGTGAAAACCTCCCACTCCTTTTTTTCGGCGTTATAGCGGATTTCCGCTTCGTAAAAGCCCTCCAACTGCAAGTTGAGATCTGTGTTGGTGACCTTGCCGGCCATGGAGTTGGCTTTGTACTCCTCCTTGGGATTATAGGTACCTTGGGCCATCTGGCTCAGATCCCCGGTCCCGGGCACGCCCACTTCCAGGTTCTGCGTCAGCACATTCGCACCCAAGGCCACGCCGTCCTCGGAATAGTCCATGTCCTCCATCTCTAGCGTATTGTACCCGGTCCAAATCATGGCACGGAACACGGAGGGATCTTCGCTAGGGGTGATAATCATTTTGAACACGGATGTGTCCACCGGACCGCTCAGATCATCCAGCCGTCCGGTCAGCACCTTGAGAATGTTACTATCGCCCACTCCGCCAAAGTCAACGTCATTCACTCCACTGGAGTCCTTCATCGTTGCCAGAATACCGGTGACGCGGTCATCCTCTGTCACCTTGGGCACTCGGGTCAGATCAACGACCCGGAAGGGCATTATTTTCTCTTGCAGCAGGCTGCCGTTCAGGCTCAGCTGCGTTTTCATACCTACATCCTTGCCATCGGCGATCCATCCGGAGGTGGTCATGGTGGCCTCGGTGAGGGTCAGATCGTTTTCCGCTACAGGGATGGATGAGAATGGATACTGTTTGGTACTGCTGCTCTGGGCGGCAGGAAGAACGCCGTATTCGTCCGCCAGCTTGAGACTGTAATTCTTCGCGTTGGCAATCTTCTCGCCCCAGAGGAACATGGTGGTGTGCAGGGTTGCTGTTTTAAAGCTACTGTTAGGTCCAATCTTCCCGGTCGAGTTGCGGACATCCACCTTCTGACCGTTGGCAAGACCGTAATCAACGCTTTGCGCCACAATGAAGGGTTTGTTTTCCTCCCCCTTCGGCACGCGCTCCAGAGAAACAACGCCCTCTGCGGTGCGCATTACTTCGTCCACGCCCAGCTTGCCGTTGACGGTCAGCAGCAGCGGATAGTACTTGTCGCCGTCAATTGCGCTGATCTCCAGAATGTACTCCATCTGATCCAGAGCGGAAAGCACCGTGGTGTTGCGCTCGCCCTTTTCGGCCGACCAGAACTGGGTGGAATCCAGATAGACGGTTATATTTCCCGCCGCATCCGTGGTATAGGTGTCACCGGTGATGCCGCTGACAAGTGCTCCTGCCTTGGAGCCCAACAGAGCTGTCTCGCAGTAGCCTCCGTTTTTATAAACGCCGCCGCGAACGGTCACCGTTTTGTTCGCCAGAGGATCGCCGCCCGGCGTGATGAGCGTCACAGATGCCCGGGCAACTCGACGAAGGCTGAAGGTATTCAAGGGATAAAGCTGCAGTTTTGTGGCATCCCGCTCGCCGGAACGCAGATTTTCTTTATAGATGGTGCCCAGATAAATATCCGCGCCGGAGCCGGACCTCAGAGACACATCACTGGCGATTCCGTTGGGTTCATAAAGCGCCAGCACGCCTTCACTGTTGGTCGTGACCTTTTTGGGCACACCTTTGCCGTCGGTGTATTGCAGCGTAGTTTCCGCTGCAGGCGTCAGCTGGAAGAGATAGAACTTATTTTGCAGCGTTTTCGCTGTCACCTGTACGTCGGCACTCATGCCTGTGGCGGCATGGGTAGCCGTGACGGTTGCACTGCCGTTGGCTCGGCCGGACAGCGCCATTTTGGTTTCGGGAAGGTAGGAATCAAAGGAGAAGTTCCTGATGTCCTCATACAGTCCGCCCTGCTTGTAGTTGACGGAAATGGCATTGTTGTTGCTGGAGAGCCACCGGATGCCGTCTTTAAAGGAGTTCCATCCGTACTCGTCATAGTTGATGCCTATGTACTCGATCAGCCCCAACTCCTGGCGCAGCTGCAAAATTTTAGCTGTATCGGTGGGCAGGGTGCCGCTGACCTTGGAGGTATTGTCCATGGTCAGTGCAGAAATTGTCTTTCCTTTGTCGTTCTGCACCTTCAGTGCGTCGGCATCGTAGACATACAGTGGGAAGGAGTCGGTGCTGGGAGATTCCTCACCGGGATTCTCCACGCTCAAAACCACTTGATAGGTGTCCTTTAGATTGCCGGCTGTCACACTCCGTAGTGATAGGGAGTAACTTCCGGAGGTACCGGATAGGCGCTCACTGGCCACCACTTGGGTGTTTTTGTCCTCTGTGACCCGGGTAATGGTTAGCGTAGGCAGTTGAGAGGCCCCGTCAGTGGCGTTTTCCACCGACCAGTCAATATTGACGGCGCCGTCGGTATCCTTGAGGTAAATGCTCCGGGGCGGAGTCAGCTTGGCCGTGGCAGGTGGTGCCTGCACGATGATCCAGGAAAGTGCCGACAGGCGGACGTTCTCACCCTTGGCGTTGGGGTGCGGCATGGAAACCAATACCGTGTAGGCAGGGGTATTGCCGTTGGAGAGCTTGGAGAGCACATTCTCCGGGATCCGCACGCTGTTTTTATCCTTGCCGGCGGTATAAGTCGCAACGGGATCGCGGCCGCTCAGCGCCGCCTTATTCGCGTAGTTGCCCTCATACAGGTCAATCCTGTAATTGAACTCTTTGTTCGGTGCCATCAGCGCGGCGTTGGAGCTCCACAGCACGGTGGCGGGCTGATTTACCCGCGTCACGATGGACGAGCCGCCGGGAATCACCAGTGCTAAGGAATCGCCTGCCGTTACGGTATAGGGCTTTGACTGGCCCGTCACATCATCGGCAGTGTCCTCAGTCCCGTTGTCCGCCGTAAAGGTAAAGGTGACGGTTCCCACCTTGGTTCCTGTGGTGGCAACAACGCCGGTATCCTCGTTGATGGTGGCAATGAGCGTGTCACTGCTGCTCCATTTGCCGGTGGTGCAGCTTGCCTGCACACCGCCTGCCCCCAAAACCTCTGCCTTAAGCGTGGGGCGGGCGGTTTCGGCGAGGGAAATCGTATAGTCGGCGTCATTCGCTTCCGGGACGATGTTCACCGTGCTCACGGAAACTTTCTTTGGCACCGTGAACTGCCGGGTCAGGGGAAGAACATTCACCCACTTAGGAGCGTCTTTCGTGCCCTCGTTGGCCTGCAGCGTCACCGTATAGGTGTGGGTGTAAACTGCGGGTGCGATTGCATAGTCGCTAATGGTGAAGGCTTCCTTCTCTGTGTCCAGATAGACCTGCAGATGGATTGGTTCAACCTCGGAGTCGTACCTCAGTTCGAGGCGGAAAGGGGCTTGCTTCGGCTCTGAGCCTGCCGGGGTGTGATAATCGCTGTATACGGTCTTGTAGGCCTGCTCCATGTTGGCGTTCATCGTGAACGATGCCTTGCCGCTGTCGTAGTCGGCGGTCAGTGCGGTGGGGGCGTTGCGCATCAAGACGCTCTTCAGCGTAACGCCGGTAATCGGCTCGCTTGGATATTGCGTGGTATCCAGCGTATGACCGAAAACATCTTTCACACCGGTCATACCATTGACGGTGACCGTGGTGTCATCCACATCCTGCACTGGGTACCAGAGCATTGCCGTGACGCCGTAGTCGTTCATGGAAAGCTCAGCGGCGGTATACTCTTTACCATTGATGGCCACGCGGGCGTTTCTAAGATCCACGAACTCATTAAAGGTAACTGTGATGGGCACGTGCTGTCCGCTGGCATAGGTTCCCTCCGGGGCTGTGACGCTTTGAATGGTGGGGGCGTCCGTGTCCAACAGCTTGGCGGTGACGTTGCTGTTCTGGGTGGTGGCGTAGGAATTTGGGATGTCGCCCTGTACATTTTTCGTATACAGACGGAAGGGCAGATAGTACCGCTGATCTCCTCTGTTTTGCGTGGTAGACTGCAGGGAGATGCTGACCGTTTCGCCCTTTTTAATCGTACAGTCCAGTGCTCTCGTTCTGTCGCCGCTGAGATTCAGAGATGTTCCATTGAACTTGTACTCCGTCAGATAGAACGGGGCATAGGGTTGTGTGGCACTATTATAGCCATACGGCGCATTGCCGGTATAGGCAGCTACGCTGGTACTCCAGTTAAACTTGATGCTGGCGTCGATTTGGTATGGCTGATAAAATTGGGAGGAGCCGCTGGGAAGCACCGAGTTGCGGGCACCCTCCAAAATTCCGATGGTATCGCTTAGCGCAACGAAGTCCTGATTGTTGGCACCGTCGCGGACATTGTATTTATCTGCCAGCAAAGGAATAAACATATCCCCCTGTATTGTGCTTGTACTTTCGTATCTTTCCTCATAGTTCGGCGCGGTCATTGATGTTTTTATTGCGGGGGCGCCAACCGTCTTTTCAGCTTGAGCTGACAGTGGTCGGCATAACCGGTGCCGTCATAGAACACCAGATTTTCCGCATCGTAAAATTCAATCATCCCCAGCAGGTCGCCATAGGAATAAGAATTCGCGAGCCAGTCCGGGTTCCCTCCTCTGGTTGTAACCTTGACAGTGATTTTACAACCACCTAAACTGGAATACGGGACGTCATACTTATAGGTCAGCCTGTAGGACCCGTCGCTTTGCTCGACCCCTTTCGTCTCGCCTATCGAGACCTCCACACCGGTGATATACTCGCTGAGCCGGCCTTTTTTAATGCGGTAGGAAAAGCCGACCGGTTTTCCGCAGTATACAGTAAAAGTCCCGGAGCTCCATTCCTTGTTTGCGAGATTATCCAGCGTTTGGCTCATCATGCCGCTCATATCCACCGTCTCAACGCCCACAGGCGCTGTGGCAGAGGCGGAATACTGCAAACTGATGCCCTGCAGCTCCAGCTGCTCCATCAGGCTATTGAGATTCTCCAGAGCTTCCCCGGTAAACTCCTTGCCGGAGAAATAGGTGTTCTTGATCCGCTGCAGTTCCTGTTCGATTTGGATCATGGTCTTCAAATCGCCCAGCGCCACCGGAGTCCCATCCACGTCGGCTATACGGGTGAGATCCGTGTCGGGTTTTTCCAGCAGCTCCATGACAGCCGCCAGTGTCAACACCTGGCCGTCCAGCGTGATGGTTTGATCCACCTTGAAATTGCCGGCTTCATCCAGCAGCCCCAAAGCTTTCAGCATGGAAAGCACTTGGTCACTGCTACCGCCGGTCAAGGCGGAGAGCTGCTCCAAAATCGCCTGATTTTCCTCAGGTGTGTTGCCCAGCGAATCGCTCACCGATGCAAACGCAGTTGTCGGCAGCATGGTCAGCACCATGCTGCATAGAAGCAAGATACTGAGTATTCGTTTTTTCATTGGTTTTTCTCCTCCTTTTCGTATCGGGCGGGCTTATCCGCTCCGCCTTTTTTCTGTTTTTCTCTGTTTCTGAGCCGAAAGCACAGCGCAGTGATCGCTGCCGCCGCAGCAAAGGAGACGACGCCCACCAGCACATAGCCGCCTGCGTCCTCCCGCAGCAGCATCGCGCCGAAGCTGCATGCGGCGGTCTGTCCATGCACTGCAAATGCGTCCACCGCCTGCGTCAGCGCTACGCACAGCAGCATACACGCTGCGGAGAGGCTTATTGCCTCGCGCCGCTGCCTTCGGCGGGTGTTTTTCCGCACCCGCTGCTTGACGAGTGCGACCCGTCTTGCGGTATCGTACATTTCGTTTGAACCTCCTCTCTGGATTCTTTGAAATGCGGCTTAAAAACCCCTTCACTTATATAGGTACAAAAAGTCGAAAAAACTCTCACCCAAAACGCAAAATTTTACAAAAAAATTTGAGAGCCGCCAAAAAGCAGCTCTCAAGGAGTGAATATTCGGTTATTGCTTCCGTGATAATCGGAAAACGGATAGCCTTCCTGCCGCCACCAGCAGCACCGGCAGGGCGTAGGCGATGTACTGCGCCGCACCGCCGTGAGCGATGAGCAGATTATAGATGGCGTGGAGGGTGATGGCCGTGCCCAGCAGTCCGCAGGTGCCCGCGACTTTCAGCAGCCATGTCCGCCGCCATGTGTAGGCAAGTCCGCCGCCCACAATCAGACCGCAGAGGACGTGCATGGCTCCCGTGCCGAAGCCACGGAAGAAGATGAAGAAGAAGCGGTCAGCGCCGTTCTGGATGAGATAGCACACATTTTCAAAGGTGGCAAAGGCGAGGGCAACCGTGATGGCGGCAGCCTTGATTTTATCCCCCTCCGGCTCAAACACCAGCAGATAGAACACCAGCGGCAGCAGCTTCATCATTTCCTCCACCACCGGCGCGATCTCCGCCGTGGCGGCAAGGGCATCCGCCTGACACACCGCCGCGAGGAAAGTGTTGATATAGGCCGAGAGCAGGCACACCCCCATTCCGGCAATGCAGAACAGGAATAAGCGGAGCTGCCGCCTGCCCATGCACAGAGCGGCCACCAGCAGGGGAGATACCATGCAGAGGAAGATGTTTTCAATATAGGTCATGCTTCCACCGCCCTTCTCGTGGCGTGCAGCAGCCCCAGAATCGCAAACGTCAGCAGCATATCGCACCAGAAGGTTGGGCTGGCCGGTGAGGTATCCGGCCAAAAGCAGCCCACCGTCCAAAGCAGATACTCCGCGAACGCAAAGCACAGCACGCCGATGTGAAACCACCGCATATTCCGCGCCGCGCCCATCTGCGTTTTCGCATAGGCAAGCCCTCGAATGGCGCAGAAGGAGAGCCATATCATCATGCCGCACCAGATCAGGTTGGAGAGAATGTCCCCGAAAGTGCAGTAGAACGCCAGCAGCGGCACGCCGAACGCAGGCGCAAGCCATGCCCTGCGGCAGCGGAAACTGCGCTCATTTGTTCCGGTCAGCGTGGCCTGCAAAATGCGCAGGAAAATTACGCTGGCCACCCAGCCGAACTCCGACACATAAAAGACCCTCGGCGTGGTATCGAACAGCAGCAGATACAGCGTCCAGTAGAGCGCACCGAGGGCAAAGCAGCCGTAGAAGCACAGCAGCAGAAAATACGCCTGACTGCGGTTTTTCCGGTAGGATATGCCAGAAAGCAGCGCACCCACGAACGTGACCAGCAGTTGCAGCAGGTTCTCAATCAGCTCCATGCGCATCCTCGCTTTCCTTGTCCTGCTCGTCCTCACGGCTCATCTGCCGCAGCCGGAAGCACAGAACGGTCACGCACACGCCGAGAAGAAAGGCCAGTAGCCCGATAACAATGTATCCCAAAGCCGCGCCGCCGCCGTACATACTGGCCGCCGTTTCAAAGCCCGCATAGTCGCCTGCCTGGATGCTTGCGGCAATGCCGGGCATGGCGAGGGACGCGCCTATGAGCAGCACAAGGCACGCCGCCACAGCGGAAGCCATGGCGATCGTATTGCGCCGCAGCCGTTTCTCCTGTTCAATTTTAGCTATGCGCCGCTTGGTCTCCGTGACCCGTTCCTCATGACTCCGCATTTGTGATTCCCTCCCGTTCTAAGAGCTTTCGCAGGCTCTCTTTTCCGCGATACACCATGTTGGTGATCTGTTTTACCGTTTTTCCCGTGACCTCCGCCGCCTGTGCGTAGCTCATATCCTCAAAATAGGTGAGATACAGGACTTCCCGATAGTCCGGGTTCATTTCGCTCATGCAGAAATGCAGAATGCGGTTTCGCTCTTCCGTCCGGATGACCTCCTCCGTCAGCAGCTGTCCGTCCGGCTCGTCGGTCAGCGCATCAAGGCTGAACAGCGGCTTTCGTTTGCTCTTATGGCGCAGCGCCATGTGCCGCGCCGCCTTATAGAGATACGCCTTGAGGCCGCCGTCCCGGATGCGGGGCTTTTTTGTGAACAGATAGGCGAAAACGTCCAGCATCAGCTCTTCGGACTCGTGAACATCGTGCAGATAGCCGTCGATATATAGGGTCAGGGGGTCGCCGTATTTTTTCATCAGGGCCTCCAGCCCCGCATCGTCGCCGCTAAGATATTGGCGGTATAGGGTTTCATCGCAGACCATCGCACTCACTTCCTTTTTGCGGATGCTTCCAATTCCAATGCGGAGGGGATCCGTCAGGTGCTTGTCCTGCCGCTCCGATACGCCCCAACGGTAGGACGCCTCCCGAATGGAGATATAGCCCTTGATCCCGTTCATACCGCACCTCCGTATGGATAATACTAAACACAATATATTATATATTAATATCCGAATAAAAGCAATCCCACATGGACGATTTTGCACGAAGTTTTTTCGGGGCAGGAAGAAAAAGCAACGGTCGATTTGCTTTCAAGCCGCTTGGACGGTTCATTGCTTCGCCCCCGTTTCACATTTCTCTTTTTGGCGAGGCAGATAGGAGCATTTCCGTTCCCTCTTCACCTTTCGTATGACAAGATTCTATGCGGCTTATATGTGGCGATGTATCACTCAACCTTTTTATTATTCATATACCTTTTTATTTTAACTGCGGATGGGTTCAAACCGCCATTTTCGAATAATCCACCGCATAGGTTTTTACAGTAATGTGTTGTAATATTTTATACTCGATTATATCAACAAAAATAATCGGTAATCACTGATTAAAAAAATTTATTAATTATAAGAAAGAAAACCAAATACTTTGACAACAAAACGGTAAAATCAACGCAATATTGTAAAACAAAATTAATTATGCCTACACAATTCGACATACCATTTTTTTGGTAATGTGATATTATAATGTCACAGGGACAAACCCCTGATGCTTAAAAGACACGGGATGGTAAGGTTGACTTTTTTATTTAACAATGATAACAAAATCACTGAAATACCAATAATAAGAATACGACCTAACAAGGCTCAGCCTCGAAAACAATTTGACGAAGCCTCTCTTACATCATTATCGCAGTCCATAACAGAAAACGGTATCTTGCAGCCGCTGACTGTCAGAAGGGCAAGTCAAAGTGAATATGAGCTGATTGCCGGTGAACGCCGTCTTCGTGCGTCGGTTATGGCAGGGCTTAAAAAAGTGCCGTGCATAATCGTTAAGTGTTCTGACAAAGAGTCTGCGATCTTTGCTCTCCTTGAAAATCTACAGCGCAGCGACCTCGGCGTGTTCGAGGAAGCTCGCGGGATTTCAAGACTTATACGAAGATTCGGACTTACTCAGGAAGAGGCGGCTCAAAGGCTTGGTAAAACTCAATCTACCATAGCCAACAAACTCCGACTTTTGAGGCTTACATACGAAGAACAGGAGCTTATTATTTCGGCAGGTCTTACGGAGCGCCATGCCAGGGCATTACTCCGAATAGAAGACGAGGGCAAAAGGCGAGAAGTCCTAAGCAAGGTAATAGCTCTTAATCTTAACACTCAACAGACCGACAATCTTGTAGGCGAAGTTTTGAATGACTGCCCAAAGCATATTAAAAGTATGGGAAGCAGTAAAGCGGTGATAAAAGATGTGCGTATTTTTGTAAACACCATCAACAAAGCGGTAGATACAATGCGCCTTGCAGGTATTGATGCCAAAGCAGTCAAAAGTGAAAACAACAACTATATCGAATACACAATTAAAATTCCCAAAAAAACCGCAAGCGATAATAAATCCGCTTAAATTTACTAACAAGAGGGTGCGAAAGCATCCGTTCCACTCATACCCATTTCCTTATCTAAACCCCTTGCAAACAGCCGTACAGTGTAAAAAACTGTACGGTTGTTTGCGTTCGCAATTAATAATTTTTTGCCGTTTCGTTCAAGCCGCCGAACAGCAGGCTGTTCGGCTACAGAAAAATTTTGTTAGCAGACAGTATCGTTGGCTTTGCCCACACCCACAACTTTTGAAAGGGTTGACCAAACTTTTTATAATCGTAACGGACAAGTTTCTGAAAATTTTGACATTATTATAAGTCGGTGTTAAAATAAAATTACATTATAATGAAAAGGAATGATTTGTATGTCTAAGGGAGATATTGCAAAGCAAAATTTTATGAACGGTTACAATTGTTCTCAAGCGGTTCTGCTTGCATTTTGCGAGGATTTTGGACTTGAAAAAGAAACGGCATTAAAAAATTTCCGAACCGTTCGGCGGCGGTATGGGCAGAATGAGAGAAGTTTGCGGTACTGTTACAGGTATGTTTATGGTGATAGGTCTTGCAATGGGTAATGACAATTCTAAAGACAATACCACAAAGAAAAATGTTTATAAATCGGTTCAGGAGCTTGCCGAAAAGTTTAAAGAAGACAACGGCTCTATTATTTGCAGAGAACTTTTAGGTTTTCAGAAAAACAATAAGGAAAGTTATGTGCCGTCAGAACGCACCAACGAATACTATAAAAAGCGTCCTTGTCCGGAGCTTTGCAAGTATGCGGCAGATATTCTTGAAGAATATCTTAAGAAAGAAAACCTCATTTAAACAACTGTTATTATATAAAATATATGATTTTGTGAATTGTCAACCAAAATTCAATTGCAGGTTGACAATTCGGTAAAACCGCGTTATAATATTGTCAACTTAATAAAACAAATAGGTTGACGATAAGGAGAAAGAACAATGTTAGAGGTAAAATCAAAGGCAACATCAAAAAGCAAAGCCGCTTTGCTTGATTTAGTATTTGTGGCACTCTTTGCCGCTGTAATGACAGTTTGTGCGCAAATTCAGATTCCGTTCGGAGAAGTTCCGTTTACACTTCAAACTCTCGGTGTATTTATTGCAGCGTCATTACTCGGTTGGAAAAGAGGTACACTCAGTGTTATAGTTTATGTACTTCTCGGTCTTGCCGGTGTTCCTGTGTTTGCAGGTTTCAGCGGAGGTATAGGTGTACTTTTCGGACCGACAGGCGGATATATTATCGGCTTTATTTTTACAGCTTTAATTGTAGGTCTTATGACAGAAAAACTCGGCAAAACTTTGGGTTGAAATTGTTTCTATGATTTTGGGCCTTGCTGTTTGTTATGCATTCGGCACAGTATGGTTTATGTTCCAAATGAAAATGGGACTTGTTGAGTCACTTTTACTGTGCGTAGTTCCTTATCTTATTGCTGACGCACTCAAAATTGCATTTTCAGCTGTATTGGTAAATCGTCTTGACAAAGTTATCAAGCTTTAATCTGCGACCGCACCACAGCCTTTGCATACAATTTTTCGTAGGAAAAGGCTACAGCAGTGATTTTGTGCAGAATATGACAAATGTAATTGAATATCTGAATAAAGAAAATCCGCTGATTACCTTAACGGGCAGTTGTAATGATGTTCTTTGCAGTAAATGCCCGAATAATAAATCACAGCTTTGTGCCGATAATGATAAAGTGGCAAGTTTTGACAATGCTTGTCTGAAAGAATATAATTTAAAAATCGGTGACGAAATCGAGTGGCTTGCGCTTAAAGATATGGCAAAAAGCAGGATAATTTCACAAGGAAAACTTAGTGAAGTCTGCAAAAATTGTCAGTGGAAATGTTACGATATTTAATAAGCTTACAACATCCCCATATAAAAAATCCCTGTTCAGCGCTGAACAGGGATTTTTGCTGTTTGTTAATTTTTGTTGAGTTGAGAGTAAAAGATTATTGTTTAGAAGAATGCTTCGCCAATCAATTATAAAAGTTTGGTCAACCTTTTCAAAAATAAATAATTCTGTTTTAATGGCTGTCGCCTGTTTTTTCAAACTAAGTGCAAGCACGCAAACAGCGCGGCTGTTTGCGCCTGATAAATTGCAATATCGGAAGATATTATGGGCGCTGCCCAAACCAGCAAGCCTTTAAAAAGGCTTGACCTAAATTTTATTAAACCGTCTTTTTATTAGCTTTTGCGGTAAGTTTTTCAATTTCTATCACAAAAACATCTGTGCGTTCAAATGCGCCTTTTATATGGTTTTCGCCGTCTTCCGCAAATTCGGGAGAGTATTTTTGCACCAGAAGCCGCAGTGCTTTTTCTTTTTCGGTAACCGTTTTTGACGCATAACCAAAAGCAATGGCACTTTCATAACCTGTTGTGAATTTTTCGGAAATAACATCTGATTTTGTAACGACAGTAAACGAAACTTTGCCCGAATATCTTAGGTTATCCTGTTTGTGACCGACATTTTTGGCACAGTGAAAGTAGATTTTGCCGTCATCGTAAGCGTAGTTTACGGGTACGCCGTACGGATAGCCGTCTGCGCCGATGGTAGAAAGCACACCGAAGCTGCCCGATTTCAGAATTTCTAAGGCGGCATTTTCGTCAACTGCTCTGTCTTTTCTGCGGATTTCATAGTCTTTCATATTAATCAACTCCAAGATTGTTCATTACCATACCTGTAATCATTTTTGGATAGAAATATGTGGATTTCTGCGGCATTTTTTCTCCTGCGGCGGCAACATCACGAATTTCGGTAACTCTTGTAGGGTTGAGTACAAATGAGCATTGGAACTCGCCTTTGTCAACTCCGTCAATTGCCTCTGTAAAGAATTTTGTGTATGTAAGGTTAATCTGTTTTGCCATATTTTCCTTGTCAATTCCAAAGATTTTTTCAAGAATAAGTGTATGGAGAACAGAAACATCAAGCGACTGTGACGCCTTGCTTACATCGGGGAGCATTTGGCTCATAAAGTCGATATTTTTGAGTGTCAGCAAGAACCATTCGCCCTTGCCGCAATAGAAACCGAATGCTTTTTTGCCCTCGTCATAGAGTTTTTTCAAATCTTCCTCCATGGTGTCCGTGCCTTCTTTTTCGTCTATGTAGAAGAATTCGGAGCACTTTTCGAGTACCGCCTCTTTGTCGAAGTTCGGTAAATCTCTCACAAGGCGGTGGGTAGGGAATACCACAAGTCCCGGATGCTCCATATCTACGAGGTAAATCATCTGGAAGTCCTGCGGATCGCCCGGCTTTGAAATGCCGTTTTCTCTGCAATAATTTCTGTAATTGAGAGCGGTTTCGTATCTGTGGTGACCGTCGGCAATATATAGTTTTCTGTCTGCAAAATCGGCAACAAGCTTCGCTATGATTTCTTCGTCGGTTTCAATCCAAAGGCGATGTGTAACACCTGTTTCGTCTGTAAATTCAAGGTCGGCTTTTGCCTTTGACTGCTCATCAATGGTAGCGAGAGTTGTATGTTTTTCGTCCATATAGAGAGCGTAAATCTGACTGAAATTGCAGTTTGTTGCTTTCATAAGATTTAAACGGTCTTCTTTAGCCTTTGAAAGGGTAAATTCGTGCGGTAAGATAATGCCTTTTGAAAATTCTTCAAGCTGAACTCTCGCAATAATGCCCTTTATGCTTTTGCGTGTGTTGCCAACGGAAAATTCTTCCTCGTAAATATAGATAGCAGGCTTATCTTCAATTTTCAAAATGCCTTTATCCTGCCACATTTTTAAAATATCGCTTGCGCAAGCGTAAGGATTTTCACCCTCTTTTGGCAATTCAAGACGAATAATGTTGTATTCGTTTTCTTTAATAAAAGCGAGTCTTTCTTGCTCGCTGATTATGTCGTACGGAGGACAGCAAAGAGAGGAAATTTCGCCTGCCTTTGCGGTGTTGTATCTCATACCTTTGAATGCTTTAATAACTGCCATAGCCGTTACCTCCAATTGAATTAATAAAATTCCCGAACGAGGAATATAAAATTATAAGAATTATAAGTAAAAATAATACTATCATATATATTGTACCACGAATATGTAGGAATTTCAATAAATTTGTTGTAAAAAGCAGTGCTTTTATATACTTTGAATAATACAGAAACAAAAATTCTTATAAAATTAAATGAAAAGATTGACAATACAGATATAATATGATATAATATCACTTGCGTAAAATAAATATGCGCCAATAGCTCAGTTGGTTAGAGCTACCGGCTCATAACCGGTCGGTCCGGGGTTCGAGTCCCTGTTGGCGCACCAAGCAAAAACCGCATTAGAAAACTGTTTTTCAGCTTTTTAATGCGGTTGTTTTTATATCGTGATACACAGAAATACAAGGAAAAACAGTGTACTACAGAAAAAATGCATTGCAATAAATTAAAAAAAAGGCTTGACTTTTGAGTTCTGAAAGAACATGATATAATTACACTCAATAGAGGTGAACAAAGACGAATAGACTGCAAGCGTCAGAAAGGAGATTAAAATGAAAGAAGATATGACAAGACTTGAGATACTTACTTTATTGCTATCTATCAAAGCGTTGCTTGACAGTGATAATATTGATAAAGCAAAAGAGTTAATTGATGAAGTAATTGCCGAGGCAAAAAGAACAAGCTCTGACGATTAAATCAGAGCCTTATATTTAATATCAAGAGAAAGGAAGTTATATTTACGGCTTATATTAAAAAAACAGATAACCCCAAAATGGGTAGACCGAGTGAAAATCTTACTCATGATATAAAAGTTAGGGTTGATGATGAATTAAATTCTCAAATTGAAAAATACGCAGTCAAATGCACTCTTTCAAAAGCGGCTGCAATAAGAGAGATTTTATCATCATTTTTTGCACAAAACTAAAAGGTACTATTCTGAATATCTGGGTAACAATAATAAATTATGGTTTAACAAATTGATTTGCCAATCAATTATAAAAGTTTGGTCGACCTTTTCAAAGGTCGTGGGTGTGGGCAAAGCCCACAAATACTTTCCGTTTATGCAATCTAAGGATAGCCAAACAGCAGCATTCTGTTTGCGCCAGATAAATTGTTATATCGGAAGATTTTATGGGCGCTGCCCAAACCCGCAATTTTTGAAAAAATTGAGTAAACTTTTTTGTTTTTGGGAGGATAATTTAGCGTTAGCTAAATTTCAATGCCCGACCGACACTCCGCCAAACCATAATTCATCCTAACTTTTGATAAAGAGCCCAAAAAGAAATGCAGATAGGGAAGATCCCTGTCTGCATTTCCGATTATAAAGAGGTCGGACAAAAATGACCTTAATATAAAATTAATTTAAAAACTGAAAAATTTACCTAATCAGTTGTTATTTTTCAACTGTTTCAACTTTTTCTTCAGCTTTAGTTTCCTTAGTTTCTTCCTTTTCTTCGACTACAGGCTTTTCATCGACTTTTTCTTCTGCCTTGCTTTCAGCTTTTGCGGCTTTTTCAGCCTTCGCTTTCTTAAGAGCGGCAGCCTTGCGGTTTGTAGTCTTTTCCTTCTTTGGCTTTTCGGGTGCAGGAAGTTCCTTGTCAAGCTCAATGTAGATTACAGAAAGCGGTGCAAGCGTAATGTTGATTGAGTACGGAAGATCGTGATCGGCTGCATCCTGTGCCTTTAATTCGCCCTCGTTTACGATACCGCAACCGCCGAATTCCTCTGCCTCGGAGTTGAGAACTTCTTTATAGATACCAAACTTCGGAACACCGATTTTGTAGTTCTCACGGAGCATTGGCTGGAAGTTACATACAACAATAACTTCGCTTCCGTCATAAGCAATTCTTCTGAAAGAAATAATGCTATGCTTGTAATCGTCGAGCGCAATCCACTGAAAACCGTTCCAGTCGTAGTCGTTTTCGTGCATTGCAGGTGTATCGCAATAGAATTTATTTGCTGTAGCAAAGAAGTGATTAAGCTGACGGTGCTTTTCGTAGCCGAGCAAGTTCCACTGGAGCTGTTCGGTAGAATTCCACTCGTCAAACTGTCCGAGCTCACTGCCCATAAACATAAGTTTTTTACCGGGATGAGCAAGCATATAAGCAAGGAATCCTCTTACGCCCGCAAACTTGTTGTCATACAGACCCGGCATTTTGTTGATAAGCGAGCCTTTGCCGTAAACAACTTCATCATGAGAGATAGGGAGCATAAAGCTTTCGCTGAATGCGTAAACCATACTGAATGTAAGAGTATCGTGGTGATAATTTCTGTAAAGCGGGTCAAGGCTGATGTATGAGAGCATATCGTTCATCCAACCCATATTCCACTTGTAGTCAAATCCAAGTCCCATATCCTTTGGCGGGAAACCGGTAACATTCGGCCATGCTGTGCTCTCTTCGGCAATCATCATAGCTTCCGGGTGGAACATATGCACAACAGTGTTAAGCTTCTGTAAGAAATCAACAGCAACAAGATTTTCTCTGCCGCCGTAGATATTTGCAAGCCATTCGCCGTCTTTACGGTTGTAGTCAAGGTAGAGCATAGATGCAACGGCGTCAACTCTGATGCCGTCAATATGATATTGGTCAAGCCAGAACATTGCGGATGAAAGCAAGAAACTTGCTACTTCGTAACGGGCATAGTTAAAGATATATGTACCCCATTCCTTGTGTTCGCCGATTCTCCAATCCTCGTATTCATAACAGCCTGTACCGTCAAATCTGCCAAGACCGTGCTCGTCCTTAGGGAAGTGAGCAGGTACCCAGTCAAGAATAACGCCGATACCTTCCTGATGACATTTGTCAACAAAATACATAAGGTCTTTAGGAGTACCGTAACGGGAAGTTGCCGCAAAGTAACCTGTTACCTGATAGCCCCAGCTGCCGTCAAACGGATATTCTGTAAGAGGCATAAACTCAATGTGAGTGTAGCCCATTTCTTTTACATAAGGAATAAGCTCCTCGGCGAGCTTTTTATAGCTGAATACATTGCCGTCCTCGTATTTTCTCCAAGAACCTGCGTGCATTTCATATACATTGATAGGAGCGTTCTTGTGCGGGTGAGCTTTCTTGTGCTCAAGCCACTCGCTGTCGTTCCATTCATAACCGTGAATTTCATATACACGAGATGCGTTATCAGGTCTTGTCTGGCAATGGAATGCATATGGGTCGGTTTTCATTACCTTTTGCATTGACGGAGTTTCTACGCAATATTTATAGCAAGCATATTCCCATACACCCTCAATAAACAATTCCCATACGCCTGAATTGTCGATTTTATACATATAGTTTGCATCGGGGTTCCAATCGTTGAAATCACCTACAACGGATACGGAAAGTGCGTTTGGTGCCCATACTCTGAACACAACGCCGTCTCTGTCGCCCCAGTTTACAAAATGAGAGCCCATAAATTCATAAGCTGTAACAGATTCGCCCTGCAAAAACTGTTCAAGCGGAGTTCTTTTGTCATTTAAACTAAAAGCCATTTAATATCCTCTTTTCTTTAAGAAATTTGGGAAAAGGGCGCATATTGCTCGTTTTTACAAAAAATAAATCCGCAGTATGCTTTTACAGTGTTTCCCTTGATTTAATTATATGTTTATAGTATAATATATTCTACACAAATATACAAGAGTTAATTTTAATTTTTATGTAAATTATTTTACAAATTATTAAAATTTGTTTATTTTTTCAAAAAAATTTAAGGTGAAATTTTATGGATAAAAGAGTAAAAAATACCACAAAGGCACTCAAGCAGACACTTTTTGATATGCTTGAGCAAATGCCTTTGAGCAAAATTACAGTAACCTCTCTCTGTAAGCAGGCGGGAGTGAACAGAGTTACCTTTTATCACCATTTCGCCGATGTTTACGATATGATTTCTCAAATAGAAATCAGCTATGTTGAAGAATTAAAGGATTACAATTTTAAATTTACGCAGAACGGCAAGGTGAATTTCCTTTGGATTGTGCGCTTTGTAAAGAAGTATTCGGATTTTTACAGAGTGGTTTTCAATAACAATATCCAGACTAAATTACTTGACGAAATGTATGCGGAGCTCAAAAAAGAGTATTGTGCGGCATTTGGCAAAAAGGATATTCCGCAGACCAAACTTGAGTATATGTTTACATTTCTCGAAAGCGGTGCGTCAGGTATTTTAAAAAAGTGGGTAAGAGGCGGAATGGCAGAGAGCGAAGAATATATCGCCGACCTTATAAGCGAAATATTTATCAGTATGCACAGTCATATATAATAGTTGCTCACAGCCGAAAATTATGTTAAAATATGTAGTCAAATGAAAGAAAAAATTACGGATGGTGTATATATGAAAAAAAGATTTCTTGACAGCGGAAAAATTGTAGGCACTCACGGCATAAAAGGCGAATTAAGAATTGACCCGTGGTGCGACAGTCCCGAATTTTTGTGTTGCTTTAAAAAACTTTATCTTGACGAGCAGGGCAGAGAGAGCATAAAAGTTAAGTCACGCCCTCACAAAAATATTGTGCTTTGCAAGGTTGACGGAATAGATACAATTGAGCAGGCGGATAAAATGAGAGGCAAGACAATTTATATCGACCGAGAGGAGATCGTCCTTGACGAGGGTGTAAACTTTGTTCAGGATTTGCTCGGTCTTGAGGTAAAAGACGCCGACAATGCAACTGTTTACGGCAAAATTACAGATGTTTTGCGCACAGGTGCTAATGATGTTTATGAGATAACAGATGACAACGGCAAAAAATATCTTGCACCCGTTATTGACGAGGTTATTACAGAAACCAATGTTGATGACGGATATGTTCTTATTCGCCCGATGAAAGGAATATTTGACGATGAGGATTGATATAATAACCTTATTCCCCGAGATGTTTACTCCTGTTTTGGGTGACAGTATAATCGGCAGAGCACAAAAAAGCGGTGCGCTTGAAATACATTGTCATCAACTGCGTGACTATGCTTTTGACAAGCACAGACGAGTTGACGATACCCCGTACGGCGGCGGAATGGGAATGTTGATGAAAGCCGAGCCTATAGCGCTTTGCTTTGAGGATATATGCGATAAAATCGGCAAAAGACCGCATTTTGTCTATATGTCGCCGCAGGGAAAAACTCTTACGCAGCAAAGACTTAAGGAAATAGCCGAGATTGAGAATGTCTGCATATTGTGCGGTCATTACGAGGGTGTCGACCAGCGTTTGCTTGATGAATTTATAGACGAGGAAATTTCAATCGGCGACTATGTGCTTACAGGCGGCGAACTTCCTGCAATGGTATTCACGGACGCACTTTCAAGAATGGTGCCGGGTGTACTTTCAAATAATGAATGTTTTACCGAAGAAAGCCATTTTAACGGTTTGCTTGAGTATCCTCAATACACAAAACCGTCGGTATGGAGGGGCAAAGAAGTGCCCGAAGTGCTTTTGAGCGGTCATCATGCAAACATAGCAAAGTGGCAGAAAGAAAAAAGTCTTGAGGTAACCCGTGCAAAGCGCCCGGACTTGCTTGAAAAGATAAAAGAACAGCAATAAGAATTAACAATAATTTAGTGCTGCAAAATAATATTTAGCAATACTTAATATAATTTAATTTTAGTTTTAGTAAAGTTGCACAACAACAGACCAAAATTTTTGGTTGTAAGTGAGTATTAAACCAAAAATTAATTAACTTATTGACCTTTTTTTGAATACTATAATATTTATTAAAAGATTGCAAAATGCAGTCGGATTACAAAACGGGTTAAATTATATGGCAAGAGAGGGATTTTAAAATGTATGTTAAGGAAGTATTAGTACAGAACAAGGCAGGCTTACATGCTCGCCCAGCTACATTTTTCATTCAGAAGGCTAACGAATACAAGTCAACTGTATGGGTAGAAAAGGAAGAAAGACGAGTTAATGCAAAGAGCCTTCTCGGCGTATTGTCACTTGGTATTATCGGCGGTACAACCATCAAGGTTATTGCTGACGGTTCAGACGAAACAGAGGCTGTTGACGGTCTTGTTGCTCTCGTTGAGTCAGGTTTTGCTGAATAAGTTAAATAATTTATACTCTTTCAGAATTTAAGGGCGGTTTTCCGCCCTTTTTGTTTTGCCTTTTTAAAGGTTGACCAAGCTTTTATATTTGCTTGTCGAAACAATTTGTTAAACCATAGTTTTAAATATTCCAAAAACACAAAAACAAATCCGATTTACATTATTTTCAAAAAGATTTTTAAAACCTATTGACAAACGGAAACGGTGGTGTTACAATAAACCTACTTTATCGGTAGGAATACTAAGTTTTAGGAAAATTCCCGCTTTTTAAAGTAATATTATTATATATCCGCACACAATGCGGAAATTTAAAATCAGAAGGGTGATAATATGAGCGAAAAGAATGTAAAAGATTTAGGCTTTCAGACAAGAGCCGTGCATACAGGCAACGGTGTTGACGGCGAAACAGGAGCAATTAAGAGGCCTATAACTATGGCAAACAGCTATGAATTGCCCTATGACCCAAGTGACCTTAACTGGAGCAGTGCAGGTAAAAACCTTTATACAAGAAACGGAGGCTCAAACCAGCAGTATCTTCAGGAAAAAGTTGCCTCTCTTGAGGGCGGCGAAGATTGCGTGGTGCTTGCAAGCGGTGTTGCCGCTTTGTCGGGACTGTTCTTTGCTTTACTCAAAAGCGGTGACCATGTAATTTTCTCAAGCGTTACTTATATTGCGGTTTACAGACTTTTAAACGAGCTTTTAAACAATAAATTCGGTGTGGAAACAACAATTGTTGATACCTCCGACCCAGAAAATGTAAGAAAGGCAATCCGCCCGAACACAAAACTTATTCATATAGAAACTCCGGGCAACCCCACACTTACAATTTCGGACATCAAGGCGATTGCAGACATTGCGCACGAAAACAATGCACTGTTATCTGTTGACAATACATTTGTTTCTCCGTACAACCAAAGACCCGTTGAGCTTGGCGCAGACTTTTCGATTGAAAGCCTTACAAAATATATCAACGGTCACGGTGACGCAATGGGTGGTGCTATTATCGGTAAAAAAGAATACCTCGACATCATCAGAGCACAGTCGCAGATTAACCTCGGTGCAACAATCAGCCCGTTCAATGCTTGGCTTATTATGCGTGGTGCGGTTACTTTACCGCTTAGAATGAAACAGCACAATGAAAATGCACTCAAAGTCGCTAAATATTTAAAGACTGTAAAGGGTGTAAGTTTTGTGGCTTATCCGGGACTTAAAGACCACCCGAACCACGATATCGCCAAAAAGCAGATGACAAACGGTTTCGGCGGTGTGCTTTCGTTCGGACTCAAGGCTGACCATGATACATATAACAGATTTGTAAGCCATTTGAATGTCATAACTTCGGCAGTTTCTCTCGGTCACGATGAAAGCCTTATCGTTTTCCTCGGAGAAAATGACGAAAGACAGTATCTTTATCCCGAAGAATTCCACAACGGCTTTTTCAGATTCAGCGTCGGCATTGAAGATGCAGAAGATATTATTGCAGACCTTGAACAGGCATTTAAGAAGGAAAATTTATTATGATAAGAAAAGCCACGGTGCTTGATTTGCCGGCTGTCAAAGAAATTTACAATTATGCGGTTTTAAACACTACCGCAACCTATGACATAAATCCAAGAGATGACAAATACTTTGCCGATATGCTTAGCGAGCATACAGGCAAGTATTTGCTCTCTGTGTATGAGGAAAACGGCAATGTAATCGGTTATGTTGCACTTTCCCGCTACAGTAAAAGAGATGCATACGACATTACAGCAGAGCTTTCGGTATATGTAAAAAACGATTGTCAAAACAGGCACATCGGCACTCAACTTATTGAGTATGCACTTCAAGAGGCGCAAAAGAATAATCGGTTCTTGACTGTGGTTTCGCTTATCACAAGCGAGAACGAGCACAGCATTTATTTACATAAACAGTTCGGATTTGAATTTGGCGGAAGAATTAAAAATGCAGGATTCAAATTTGACAGGCTCTTGGGCGTAGATATTTATTACAAGAATTTCCAATGAGTTTTTAACGGATTGGCGCAGATGTATTGACTTTTATCAATTAATATGGTATTATCAGAACATATAAAACCTATTAGGTTTATAGGACTTCAAGAGAGGAGAGCAACCTTATGACAAAGCTTGTTTCATATGTTAAAAGCTCTATGTGTTGCTGTTGCATGTGCACAATGTGTATGTGTTTATTTCCCATGCTCTCCGACGAAAAGTTTTGACCAGATAAAGTTTTACTGACCGGAGTGCATATGTTCTTCGGTCTTTTTTAATGCTTTTTATTATTCTGTGCATAAAATGTTAAGAGATTAGGAAAAAGGTGAAAAAATGAATTGGGAATTTATTTTTAAATATCTTCCTTTGTACCAAGAGGCAGCTTTGCTCACTTTAAAAATCGGACTTATCGGAATCGCCGTTTCTATTATAATCGGTCTTTTCTGTTCATTGGTTCAGTATTACAAAGTGCCCGTGCTAAGGCAGATTGCAACGGTATATATTGAAATATCCCGTAACACTCCGCTGCTTATTCAGTTGTTTTTTATTTACTATGCGCTGCCAAAGGTTGGCTTGCAGGTAAGCTCTGAAATGGCAGGCTATATCGGTCTTGCTTTCCTGGGCGGAAGCTATATGTCGGAAACTTTCAGGAGCGGACTTGAATCTGTAGATAAAATTCAAACCGAAAGTGCTTTAAGTCTTGGTATGAAGCATCCGCAGATTATGAGATATGTAATACTGCCGCAGGCTTTTTCAACAAGTGTACCGCCGTTTGTGGCAAATGTAATATTCTTGCTTAAAGAAACAAGTGTATTCAGCGCAGTAAGCCTTATGGACCTTATGTTTGTTGCAAAGGACTTAATCGGTCTTTACTACAAAACAACAGAGTGTCTGTTTATGCTTGTTGTGTTCTATTTAATTATACTGCTGCCTGTTTCAATACTTGGAAGTGTGCTGGAAAGGAAACTGAGATATGCCGGATTTGGGGATTGATGTTCTTTTTAAGGGAACAAACTTTATACGCCTTTTGGGCGGCTTGTGGACTGCACTTGAAATCAGTCTTATTTCAGTCGGTCTTAGCATACCGCTTGGCATTTTGCTTGGCATTGTAATGACTATACCAAACAAAGCAATAAAAGTTATAACAAAAATTTATCTTGAAATTATCAGAATAATGCCGCAGCTTGTGTTGCTTTTTATAGTGTTCTTCGGTGCAACAAGAACTCTGGGAATTAACCTTTCGGGCGAGGTTGCCTCGGTAATAGTGTTTACGCTTTGGGGTACGGCAGAGATGGGCGACTTGGTGCGAGGCTCAATTATCAGTATTCCGAAACACCAGTCGGAAAGCAGTCTTGCGCTCGGACTCAGCAAAGCACAAACCTATTTATATATAATAATTCCGCAGACGGTACGCAGACTTTTGCCGCTTTCAATCAACCTTGTTACAAGAATGATAAAGACTACAAGCCTTATCCTTATGATTGGTGTTGTAGAGGTTATAAAGGTTGCACAACAGATTATTGAGGCAAACCGAGCTACAAGTCCAAACGCAGCTTTTGGCGTGTACCTTGTGGTATTTATAATGTACTTTATAGTATGTTTCTCAATAAGTATGGTTGCAAAACATCTTGAAAAGAAATGGAGTTGAGGAAATGTCGCAGGAACTGTTAAAAATAGAAAACCTTACAAAGCGTTACGATGATAACACCGTACTTCAAAGCATTAATATGACAGTCCGTCAGGGTGAAGTTGTGGTAATTATCGGCCCGAGCGGCTGTGGCAAGAGTACCTTTTTACGATGTATAAACGGTCTTGAACCTATACAGGAGGGCACAATTTCTTTTGAGGGCGAGTTAATCGACCGCAAAAGCAAAAATATAGCGGAAATTCGCCAGAAAATCGGTATGGTGTTTCAGAATTACGAGCTTTTTCCACACCTTACCGTTATGGATAATATCTTACTTGCCCCCACAAAAGTGCAGAAGAGAAATAAAGAGGAAGTAAAAAAAGAGGCGGAAGAGTTGCTCGAAAAAGTCGGATTAAGCGAAAAGAGCAACAGCTATCCACGACAGCTTTCGGGCGGTCAGAAACAGAGAGTTGCAATTGTAAGAGCCTTGTGTATGCATCCGGACATTTTGCTTTTTGATGAGGTTACAGCCGCACTTGACCCCGAAATGGTAAGAGAAGTGCTTGATGTAATGCTCGGACTTGCAAAGCAGGGAAGAACAATGCTTATTGTAACTCACGAAATGCAGTTTGCCCGTGCGGTTGCCGACAGAATAGTATTTTTTGACGGCGGTCACATTGTGGAAGAGGGTAAACCCGAAGAGTTCTTCACAAATCCAAAGACCGAGAGAGCTAAAAAATTCCTTGATATTTTTGAGTTTGACTCAATAAAATAAATTTTCTTTAAGAAAGAGGAGAGAGTATTATGAAAAGAATTACAAAAATCATTTCTGCAATCCTTGCAGTGTTAGTTGTTACAGCGGTGTTTGCAGGCTGCTCAAGTTCAAACGACAATTCAACCGCTAACGGCTTTAGAACACTTGATGAAATCAAATCATCGGGTACAATCAATATCGGCGTATTTTCCGACAAAAACCCATTCGGTTATGTTGACGAAAACGGCGAGTATCAGGGCTACGATGTATACTTTGCAAACCGACTTGGCGAGGACCTCGGCGTAAAAGTAAACTTTGTTTCAACTGAGGCTGCAAACAGAATCGAATACCTCCAGACAGGTAAGGTAGACCTCATTCTTGCAAACTTTACAGTTACAGACGAGAGAAAAGAAGAGGTTGACTTTGCACTTCCTTATATGAGCGTTTCACTCGGTGTTGTATCTCCGAAGAGCAACACAATAACAAGCCTTGACAATTGGAACGAAAGCGACAGTATGATTGTAATTTCAGGTACAACTGCCGAGACTTACCTCACAAAGAACTATCCGAACATCAAACTCCAGAAGTATGACGCATATGCACAGGCAAAGACAGCTCTTGAAAACGGCAGCGGCGCAGCTTGGGCAAATGACAATACAGAGGTTATCGCATACGCAAACCAGAACAGTGACTTTGTTGTAGGTATTCCTGAACTCGGTTCGGCAGATACAATTGCTCCTGCCGTAACAAAGGGTAACGATACACTCCTTAACTGGATTAACGATGAAATTAAAGCGCTCGGTAAAGAAAACTTCTTCCACAAAGATTACGAGGCAACACTCCTTGAAACCTATGGTAAGGATTACGAAGATCAGCTTGTAATCGAGGGCGGCGAGCTTGCTTCTTCAACAAACGATACAGCTAAATAATTTAACTTAATATTCAATAAAGCAACGGCAATCGGAATTTAATCCGGCTGCCGTTGTTTGCTTATAGCTTGGTGTTTATTTTTTTTATTGTAATTTTTGTTTTGGTATATGATATAAGCCATATAAAGAAATATATTGTAATAAAAACACTGTAATAAATCAAAATCGAAATTACATTGTGCGGCATCCAATACAGAAAGTAGGCAACAGGAAATGTAGCTGTTGAATAAATCAGTAAATGAGTAATTGTTTGCTTTATTAAACTCCACCTGTCTATTGTCCATATGACCGATGTACCGCCTAAAATTGCGCCGTATATCATACTTATAATTGTTTGAGCTATTACTGCATTTAATTCTGTTCCAAACAATTCAATTGCCTGCGGAACAACAGGGTAAAATTCTCCGTTTCCGATTATAACGGATGTGATTATTGTTATAAAATAACATATAAAAAATCCGACTGCCGCTCCGATTAATCCACGAATTAATAACTGTTTTTTAATACTCATTTTATACACCCAATCTTTCTTTAATTTTTGATACATATCTTCTTGAAACATATGTGCTTTTTCCGCTTTTAAACAGAACATAAACAGTACCTGAAATTTTAAGATTAAATCTGCTGACTTTTTCTAAATTTATAATTTCTGATTTTGAAATCCTTACAAATTTATTATAGTCAAGACTGTTTTCAAGTTCGTATAAACGCTGTGTAACCGTAAATTCTCCTCGATCGGTTACCGCAAAAACTTTACCGTTACTTGCATAAATGTTAATAATGTCATTTTGGTTTATAATCGAAACATCATCTCCGCTTTTACCTGTAACAGTATTTTGTGTAGTACAGGAAAGCTTAGTTATGTATGATTTTATCTCTTCGGTTATTTGGTCGGTGTAAATGACGCATAACGGAGTTTTGTAATTGTTATCTATCTTTAATTTAACTTTCAAATTTTTACCTCCCCAACTTATTATGCTATTAGTTTACAATAATAAAAAATAAAATCAACCGTTTTTTTATATGCGGTTGATTTTATCGTTTAAGCGGTAGTATTCAGTTGTTGAAATTCAGTTTTTAATTTTAAATGTATGTCTGAAAATAAATCTTGCTGTCGGCAGGCTTTACAACTTTAAACACAAACCCTTTCGCAAAACGGCTTGTTAAGAACTTACTACAACGATTATACAGGTACAAGTATTTGGCGGCTACAGTACAAGTTTTAATACGGTTAAAGGCATTATAGAGGGTGCAAACACTTGATTTGCAAAATAACAATTTAAGAATTCACAAATTTACACCGCCTTGCAGAGTGATTAAGCTTTGCAGGGCGGTATTTTAAAATGGTATTGATGAATATTTAATTGTATGATAAGATAAAAAAGGAGTTGATTTTTATGAGTGACACAATAAATGATTTTTTCGACAGCTTAGAAAAAGAAAATCTTTCCGGTAAAGAAATGAGAGAAAAAATAGATGAGTTTATAAAGCAAAATAATATTGACTATGAAGATTTGGCAGATGAAGAAGATTTAGAAGATTTATATTATTATTTAGATATGGCTTTTCAAGCCGAAACCGAACAAGAAGCAATAAAGTATGCTAAAAGGCTTTGAAGATTGAGCCTGATAATATTGACGCACAGGTGATAATTGCAGAAAATTCAATATATGATCATATAAAGCTGCTTAACAAGTTTGAAAAGATAAAAAAGGCTGCCGAACAGAAACTTGTTGAGAAACATTTATTAACAGAGGAAAATATAGGGGATTTTTGGCTGTTAACAGAAACCCGACCCTATATGAGATTGCTCTATAATCGTATGCGGTTGTTATTGGATTGCGGAAAAATCGGTATGGCAAAAGAAGCTTGCTTGGAAATTTTTGATTTGAACAATGATGATAATTTAGGTGCAAGATTTATTTTAATGCATATTTACGCATATTTTGAAGATGAAAAATATGCGGTTAAGTTGTTTGAAAGGTATGACTGCCAAAAATCGACGCAATTTTTATTGCCTTTGTCAACTTTATATTATAAGCTTGGAAAAACTCGCAAAGCCACAGCTTATATTAAAGAACTTGTCAATATAAATAAAGATACACACAATTTCTTTAATCGTTTGGTGATAGGCGAAGGTTTGTCAGACATTGAGTTTGGTATGTATGGTTATCGTGCAAATTCTATTGAAGAACTTGCAATTGATGTTACAGATAATAAGTTTCTTTTTGTAAATTGCGGTGTTTATTTTAAATGGGTATTAAAAACAATTAAGAGTATTGATTAATAAAAGCCTCGCCAAAATCATTTAATTTGGCGAGGTTCTTTTGTACCAAGGCGTGTAAAGCTGTTGCTGTCAAGTTTTGAATTTAATAACCCTATATAGTTGTCTGCAAGAATTTTAATATATTTTATTGCAATACATTAAGCAAAGACCAAATTTTCTTTATGAAGTGTAATAATGTTATTATATTTGTTTAAATATGTGTTTTTATGTCTAACAACATTAAAATGATTTATTTTTCAAAAATTCCTTGACAAATTACGCAAAGTTTGATATAATACATCTTGTCTTGAAAATTAAACAGATATAGGGGTATAGCTCAGTTGGTAGAGCAGCGGTCTCCAAAACCGCGTGCCGAGGGTTCAAGTCCTTCTGCCCCTGCCATCAATTTTTGGCTTCGGAAAGCGATTTCCGAAGCCTTTCTTCTTTTAATTCTACCAAAAATTATACCACCTTTATGCGATGTTCAAATTTATAGCGCTGTCGAGAGCGTTTATCGTCGTCTCCTTTGCGGTCTTTCGACGGTTGATATAAATTCTCTCGGTGGTGTTTACGCTTTCGTGTCCGAGCAAAACGGAAATGTCCTGAATCGGTACGCCGTTGTCGTCGAGAATACTCGCCACAGAATGGCGAAAGCCGTGAATCGTACAATGCGGCAAGCCGGCGTTCTCTGTCAGACGGTTTACCACACGGTTGATTGCGCTGAGATTGACATACGGCTTTCCGAGAACGGTGCGCACAATGAAGTCGTGGCTTTTGTCGTAGCCGTTGCCAAGCAGTTTGGAGTATTCTTCTTGCCGTTGCTTTTCGGCTTTCAGCTCTCCAATCACAAAATCGTTTATCGGGATTTTGCGGTTACTGCTCTTCGTCTTGGGCGTGGTGATTTGCATTGTCACGTTCTTGCGGCTGCCTGTTCTGCTCTTGTTGACGTTCAGGAGCTTTTTATCATAATCTATATCCTCCCATGTTAAGGCGAGCAATTCGCCCTTTCTCAGCCCTGTATAGAGGGCAAGAAGCAGGAATATGTAGATATGGCTCTCGTGTTCCTTTGCGTAAAGCAGGAGCTTCCTGACTTGCTGTGCGTTGTACTCGGGTACGTCCTTCTTGATGCTGTGCGGAAATGACGGCATACGGCTCCTTAATACCGGATTCTCATTAACGTAGCGATTCTCAAGAGCGTATTCATACGCTGACGAGAGGACACCTCGGATATTCTTTACCGTCTTGTAGCTTAGACCGCCTTTGCCGTTGGATTTGCCCTGTTGAGCGAGGAACACAAAATACTCGGTGAAGGTTTCTGGCTTCATATCTTTAAATTTGTAATTCTTCTGCTCGAAATACGGCTTAATCTTGCCGCTGACGGTTTTGTCGTAGGTTTCCCACGTAGATGGCTTTATGATTCCCTTGATACCTTTCAGCCATTTGTCGAGAAAGTCGGTAAAGAGAACATCGTCGCATTCAAGGTTGATATCCTTGTAGCTCTCAATGATTTCTTTCATCTTCTCAATTGCACGGCGTTTGTTGTTACCCTTAACGGGTATCTTCGTGGCAATCATTTTCTGTTTGCCGTTCACCCGAAATTTGGCATAGTAGTAATTGCCTTTTATTATTAAGCTTCCTTCCAATGTAAGCCTTCCTTTCTTAAGATTTGCGATTTGTGGTTGATACAAATTCGATGACGCTCTGTTTCGGAATAACATATCTTGCTCCGACCTTGACATTCATTATCTCGTCGTCCTTCAAGAGCTTATATACCGTATTCTTGCCTAAGCGCAGCATTTTCATAACCTCATCAACGGTTACTATGTCGCTGTACTCCGAAAATATCTCTTTTGATTTATCCAACGCTCTCACCTCGCTTTCCGCTTGGATTGACCGTCAGAAAATCAATTATGCTTTTCTTCGGAATGATGTACCGCTTGCCAACCCTCAGCGTAAAAATCCTGCCTGATTTCAATAAATCGTAGACAGTCACCTTGCTGATGTGAAGCATATTAGCGACATCTGCTACAGATACAACATCATCGTATTCGGTAAACATTTCTATATTCATTTTTTCGCACCTTTCGTTTGGAAGAAAAGCCCGCTGTGTATAAAGGATAACACAACGGGCTCTCATTTAACAAATGTGCAAATCAAATAATCTTATGCGGCAAGAAAATCTATCACGCTTTTCTTGGGTATGACATATTTTTTGCCGACTCTCAGTGTGTGGATTTTATCGGTTTTCAGCAAATTGTAAACCGTTACTCTGCCGAGATGGAGCATCTCCATAACCTCCTCGACCGTTACCACGTCGTTATATTCGGTAAACATTTCATAAACCTTTTCAGCCATAGCTTTCACCTCGCTTCCCTGTTTCTGTTTCGGACACGGCGCTGATAGTCGGCTTGCGCCAGCTTCATCATTCGCCGTTGAACTTCCTGCGGACTGCATTTCGGAAAATATTTACTCAGCTCGTCATATTGAAAGCTGATTTTCTCTCGCTGATTGGGTTTGTCCTCCGAGATAATCTTCCCGATTGTTTCGCTGTCAAGTCTGCCCGATTGCGAAAGCTTTTTCATTTGGATAGCCTGTGATAGCGAGGGTGTTTTGTCCTCCAGCTCTATCGCTTCAAGCAAATCCTGCTGCTCATATTCATCGAGATAAGACAGCTCTACACCGACGCTGAAAGCAATACGCTCCTCGTCAACCATTTTCAAAAGCTGCGGTATGAGTTTAGTCAAACGGATGTATCGCTGCACCTGCCTTCCGCTGTCGGTTTCGGAAACAGTATCTCTTGACTTGTGGACGAGTTGTCCACAGGCTTTACCCTGATGACTTATCGCTTCCAGCTTCATCTTATAAGCGAACGCTTTTTCGCTCGGCAGGATATGCTCACGCTGTAGGTTAGCGTCAACCATAGCGATTACCGCTTCATCATCCGTCATTTCTCTGACAATCACGGGGATATTTTCAAGCCCGAGCTTGCGGCAGGCTTCCAAGCGGCGGTGACCTGAAATCAGTTCATAACCGCCGTCCGGCAACGGTCTGGCGAGCAAAGGCGTAATCGTTCCGACCTTGCCGGTACTCTCGACAATCTTTGCCATATCCTCATTGTCAGCCACGGTGAACGGATGATTACGGAACGGCTGTATTTCGTTTATGGGAATGCTTTGAACATTCTCTGTTGTTTGATATTTCAATAAGTGTTCTCCTTTCTCTACTTCCACTTGATCGGACTTTTCTCTGGTCGTAAAAACTCGCTCTCAATATTGCTGATAAAATACACCCAGCGTTTTATTTCACGCTCGACGGTATCCTTGTCAACCACACCGAGTTGGTACGACCTTTCCAAAAGCTTTTGTGCTGTGTGGATCATTTCGTTTAGTGAGTTTATCGCCTGAAAGAATCTGTCATCCGGTCGCTCTCTCGGCTCATAGCCTTTGATTAACATTCGGATGACGCTTGACTGCGGTAAGCCTGTCAATGCAACCTTTCTTCTGAATTCAGTTTCTTCCTCCGGTGTAAACCAAAATTGCTTTTTGATTCTGTTGCTCATTTCTTTCTCCTTCCTGTTTGGGGTATTAGGGTTCTCCCTAACAAGCTGCACTGCTTTTGCTCCGTTGGGAGTAAAAACAGTATGCTTGCTAAGCTTCGGCAACTACCGTTCAACTCCCCTGGGAGTATGAATGGTCTGCTTGCTAAGACTGTGCACAGTTACCGAAGCTTGCGTGTTTGGGAGTACAAACACACTGCTTGCTAAGATTTGTCATTCATTCTTGAACTGTCAACAAATCTGTCACGCTATTCTCGTTTTTCACTGCGCCGATAACGATAGAGCTCGATGATTCTCTTTCGGTTTGTCCGTCTGAAATGTACATCAATACCGTCACTGAAATACAGGTCGATACTAAATTTGTTAAGCAACTTCGTAACAGTATTCGGCGGCGTGACAGTATCGTTCATAGCGTTAAGCAGGTCTGTAGCCGTTCCGAGCCAGTGTGACTTATCAGCCATAAAATATCTCAGCCTTCCGAAAAAAGGATGCTCCTCGGTCAACTTCGGATAGCCTTCACGGTCAGGCTTTTGCATAGCTTCGGCTACAATCAAATCCGCTTTCAACTTAGCTTCATTATTCCTGTCCAATGACTTCCACCTTCTCGAGATAGATTTTGTTCAGACTACTTTCCGAATAAAAAAGTCGGAGCTTTGTACCGATCGGCATATAGTAAAATCCGAGGTAAGTCTGCCACCAGAAAATCGGTGTGATGATTTTCCTTCCGTCGTCGAGCGTGAGAAAAATGCGAATGGATTTCTTGTGTCCCTGCGCTTTCATTTCAAGCGTTCCTGTGAACTCTCCGACCTCCTCCATCATCTGATAGTCCGAAGTGTCGATCATCATTTCTCTCATCTCAATGAGCGAAAAAACCTTTGCGTTGTCGTTCATTTGGTTCTCCTTTCCACTTCCCGAAAAGAAAAATTTTCGCCGCCCATATAGGTAGGTGTGTTAAGGTAAACTTCTTCTTTTTCGGTTAGTTATTTTTTATTTGTCTATTTAGTTATTTATATATAGGAGCTGCTTCTGCCGCTCACGCTGACGGCGCTTTCGTTCGGCTGCCTTCTGCCGCTTGATTCGTTCGGCGCACTTGTCGCAGTAGCGTTTGTTGCGAGCCTTGGAATAAAAGCGTGAGCCACAGCTTTGACAACGCTTGTAATCGTTGCCGCAGATCAGCACCCGATACAGTTCCTTGTCGAGAGGAAGCACAGCGTCCTTGAAATGGTTGCAGAAGATGTGGTATTTGGTAATCAACTGCACACAGGTATGCGTTTCTCCGTCGTCGAGCAACAGACAGTTGCCGTCCATACAGTTGCAGCACTCCCGCCTGACCAAGCGGCTGACCTTCCGAAACTGTCCTGCCTTAATTTCAATGAGCATTTGACCTCCTTTCCTGTCACGCTTAATAAGTCTGAAAATGCGATGGGTAATATAATTACTCTCCTTCGTGCGTTTCGTCGCTCAGAGGTCGCATTATGAGCGGCTCGTGAGCCTTAAAAAGCGTGACATCAAACTGTATGTTATGTGTCACACTGCCAAAGCGTACTTTCCTGACAGGCAATCCTGCTCGACGCTGTGCCGTCAGCCTTCCGGCTGCGCTCGCTCCGTAGAGGTCGTGGCGGTTTATCCTTCGCTTGGCAGCTATTCAGTTGTAGGTTTATTTCGGTGGGCATCACATCCTTTCTAAATATCCCTTCACCCTATACGCAAAAAAATCAGGGAAATTATAAGCCTTTTCAAAAAGTTTTTTGAAAATCTGCTTCTTTTACAAAAGGGCTCTTCGGTTTTGTTGATTATGCATTGTTGATTTTGCCCTCCATATATAAGGAAATGGGAAAGGTCAAAAGTAAACCCGAAATTCAATTTTTTTGAAACTCCCTTCATTATGTATGGAGTGGGAAGTCGTGTTTTTTAAGGTTGCACTCGGAATTTCGTCGCCCTGCACAAAATCGTGATCTTGGCTTTGTGCAATATTCGGTTTTGAGTTTTATCCCCTTCACTTGTTACCACTGGGAGAAGGCAAAATCGAACCCTAATCAGGAAACTTTTTTATCTTTGTTGTTTTACATAAATCAAGTGATCTGTTTTTGTACAATATTCAGTTTTTAATATCCCTTCACTATTACCCACTGAGAAGCGGATTTTGTTACCCCATTTTGAGAAAAAATTATTTCCTCTCACTTATACCTAATGAGAGAGGTCATTTTTGAAGTCTTTTTTGAAACTTTTTCAAAAGCCCTTCACTTATTTGGAATGGGAAGGGGTATTTTGCAACCCCAAGCTAAAATTTTATCCTCACTTGTTCATAAAAAGATGTATTCGATAAAGAATTATCCCCTCACCCTTAATGCAAAAAAGTCCTGCAAAATATACACCCTATCGAGAAAAATATTTATAAAAATATTTGCCCCTTCACCTATACCCAATGGGAGAGGTCGAATTTTAAGTCAATTTCCAAAATTTTTTGAAAAAAATAACACCTGCCTCGTTTAGCAAGTGTCTATTTGACATAATATTCATATTTTTTTCTGCTCATATTTGAACTGCCTTCATTTACGACTTTTTGTCAACTTAAATGTTGTACTCTGTCGAAAATATGTTATAATGATTATGAATAACTTTAATTATTTAGGGGAAATGAGCAAAATGAACCCGTTACATAATAACGAGCAACCCATAGCTATAGAATCTTTCACACCCAACTTGAATGAACTATTTAAGCAACGCTTCAGTAATTTATTAGTAAAATTAGATCACACGCTTTATTACAAGCGTGCCGCAATTATTCAAGAAGAATTAAGCTATATATATGATAATTATGATAATGATCTTGACGCGTTAAAATACTGTGCAACTCTAAGCGTATTGATTGATCTTTCTCAGCAGGGGTGGCTTTTGGATATCCAGGAAACTGGATTAACGCTAAAGATGGAAAACGATAATCTTGATGACAAAGCAAAAATCAGATATAGACTTAGTGCTGAACGTAACGCTCAGTTTAAGCAGGAAAGCGTAAAAGCCTTTATTAGAACGATGGAAACGGAAAAGACATATAACAATCACGATATATCTGTTAAGGTGTTGATTGGAGATAAGAATTTTCTCATAGATGCAATTAATAACAACAGAAGAATTTGTGATCCGTATATTCAACAGGTATCAAATCAACGTGATATTTTCACAGGTTATAAACTTTCTGATATTTGGAGATATTTTAGATACACCTGGTCTATTCCGTACAAAACAATGCCCGGCAGAAATTTATTCTATTTAGTGCGTGACAGATTACAGCCCTTTCACCCGGTAATTGGTATTTTCGCCTTGGGAAACTCTGTTTTAAATCTTACAGTCCGAGATGACGATATAGGTTGGACTGTAGATGCTATTAAACGGAATATGAATATACAAACCAACACTACAAGTTGTGAGAATACGGTTTCTGGTACTTTAGGAAAAAAAGTATCTGTTAGCATAAAATCCAAGCAAGAAACCGATTCTGCGTTTATGGTTCGTAGAGAACAGTACGCAAATAAGATTTACCCTTTATTATTATCAAACATTGATCGAGCTATTTCAGAAATATATGTTAAGGATTTGGGGTATCGACGTCAAACAAAACACCCGAAGCAGGAACAAATTGACAGTTTATTACAGCTCTCTGAAAAGTACTCAAAGCTCTCTCTAAACAACAGAAATCAAAAAGAAAACCCTAATTGGGAGCAGGAAGCAACCAGTAATCTTTTTACCAGAAAAAGAGCCGCAGAGCTAGCAAAGCTGCTTTCAACAAAAATGGTTTTCAACAGTGCCGTAGGTAACTCTAACGCTGAGAAGCTTCAATATTTATTATCTAACGAAACTGGACGAAAAGCGATTAATTCAGCATTAATTGCAAATCGAAAAACTAAAATAGGCTCAAATATGATGGATATCATAGTTTGTGGATCAATTCCTCCGTATAATGAATTATTAGGAGGAAAGCTTGTTAGCATTCTTGCTTGTAGTCCACGAGTGATAAAGGATTATACAGATAAATATAGTAAGCAAGTAAGTGAAATTGCTTCTAGAATGAAGGGTAGCCGTGTCATTAGAGATAGTAGCTTAGTTTATTTAGGAACTACTAGCTTATATGCTGTTGGCAGTAGCCAATATAATAGGATTAAGGTTCCAATCGAAAATGAATTCACACTTGAATATAGAAAAATGGGAATAACAGAGGGATATGGAACTGTGTACTTTTCCAAGGAAACAACTAATCTTTTTTCGCAAATACTTGAAATACAGGATGGTGGAAAACGAATAGGACACGTGTTTGGTGAAGGGACAAGCCCACGCTTTAGAATGATTAGTCGAGGCTTAAGCTCTCTGGGGATTAGAGCAGAAGCCTTTTTAAAGCATTATTCCCCAAGAATTGTATACTCTATTAATCTTGCAAAAAACACTGATAATTTTTTAATGGGCTTAGAGAATACCGCAGACTATTCCTTTGACATAAATGATAATGTCGACGTAAATAATAAAACTCAAGACCTAATTGATTTTTGGTATAACAGATGGTTATGTATGCGTCTTGAATCTGTAGATATTGTTTCAAGGCTTAACAAGTTTAAAAAATCTGATATTATGCTTGGCAGCATTTAAGGAGCTTAATATGGAGAATGTAAGTTTTATAAAAAAGCTAAATAGAGGCAAGAATTGCTATGCCGATCATATGAGCAGAGACGAGCTACAACTCATACACATAACCTCAAGGCTTGAATCAATCATTCCTGAGATGCTTGATAAAGGAAAGATTATTTTTCTAACCGGTAATCCCGGCGATGGAAAAACCTTTATCATCAAGGCTCTTGATGGAGTAATTAAGCATCACAATGCTTTTGTCGAAACAGATGCAAACAATCAGAGTGCATATGACGACCTAATTAATAACATCATTTCGTGTTACGATGAAGGACGTCCGGCTATAATAGCAATAAATGAATATCCTTTTCTTCAATTGCGTAAGCAAATGAAGGAGACTTCAACAATTATTTTCGACGAGATTATTGTTGCTAAAAAGAATGCAATAACATATGATACATCCTTTGATTTAAAAAACAGGATTGTAGTTATTGACCTCAACGAAAGAAACCTTTTAGACCCAGACAATCATATTATATCCACTCTGTTTGACCGCTTTATTGAGTTGTTGAGCTCACAAAGCAATCCTAGCAAAGCCCTTAGCTATAATCTCAAGGCACTAAGTATTCCCGAAATAAAGGATCAGGTATTATCGTTATTTCAGTTGGTCGCAACTGAGTGTGAGCATTTCGCTGTGCGAGATATTCTTGGAGCCTTTTCATTTTTTCTCACAGCCTGTGAAACTGATGACTATGAAAATGAAAGATATTATTCTACGATTTTCACAGGGGATAATATACTATTAAAAGCAATACAGCAATTTGATCCTATTTATTTGTCACTACCAGAATTAGACGAAAAGCTTTGGAATGGCGAAATCAGCTTAGGATGGATTATTGAAACACCCACACAATGGCCTTGTTCAAATGAGTTTGATGATAGTCCAGAGGAAGCGCTCGCTTGCTTTAAGGAGATAAAGCGTCGCTATTATTTCGAAAACGTTAAGGGCTTGGAGCTTGTACGACTTCAGCCCAGTGAAATAAACGAATGCGCACGCCTATTTACAAGCTATGACACTCAAAAGAAAAAGACAAAGGAGCGCTTTGTACGAGCAATAAACAAACTGTTCCTTCCTTCTCTTGATGACAAACATAAGTTGCATATCTGGACAACACATCGCTATGATATCAGCATATCTGCTCCGGTTGCTGTTTCGAGTAAGGCAGTTTACTCGAGCGAGCTAGAGCTATTAATGCCAAGACCTGCTGACTGGCTTAAGGGCTTAGAATATTTGCCCGATCATTTCATTCTACGTCCTAAAAATGCAACATCCCCCTCTCTTAGATTAGATATTGATTTTATTAGAACCCTGATTGCTGTAGAAAATGGTTATCCTATCAATCTTTTGGCATCTCATTTTGAACAAGCAGCCTCAAGATTTTTGAGGGAGCTTGACAGCAAGGGCTTTTCCGAAGAAAACGACGATGGCGAAATAATTATTGCAGATCGTAGCCAAAGCAGTTGCTTTAAAATGAATATACAGGACGATAAATATGGTTTCTCGGAGGATTAACAATGGCAGATACCTTAAAACGCATAAGTGAAACAATATGTACGGATTATCTTGGTTTTAAGCCAACTTCAAATTCAACAAAGCCCTCTCATATTGCTAATGGTCTTTTTCGAAATTGTACCGGAGAAATCTGCAACGTAAAGGATATACACAATTGGGTAATTAGCGATGATAGAAAGGATGCTATTCCATCTGAAAAAATAATCGAGGATTATCAGGATATCCTTCAAAAGGGCTATCAGGAGAATCCAACTGACATCAAGCAGTTTCGTCACTTTTTAGATGAAATATTTGATCAAGACAATGCGATGTATACTAACTACGAATTCTCTGTAATGGCTATTTCGTCACATTGGATGATAAAAAAGCGTGTCGCTTCTGAAGCAGGGATTGGTGAATTTCTCTTTGAAATATTGTCGAAGAAAATAAACGGAAAACGTTCTCCACTGATAAAACTGCTTCAAGAAACCTTAGCATATGATAAGGATGATATTACAAAGCTTGTAAAGCCAATAATTGCGCTTCCTTCAAAGGAAGCACGGGTTGAACACTGCGAGCCTACATATATAGATGATATAGAAAGTGCTTGGGATTCCTGCAAGGAAACGATCCGAAATGGCTTTGACCAATTAGCGCAAAACCTTATTCATATTGGCGAAAGCAGTAATGCTCTTGTTACTCTACAGAGAATAGTTAATTATTCTATTTTTGCTACTCTTTTTTATCTTACACATTGCGTATCAACAGTTTCTGAGGCTCCAAGAGTTCCCATTATTCTAGATGCCAACGGTAATCTTGAATCTATAAAAAAGGCAAGTGAGCAAGCGTTCTCAGCCTCGAAAAAAGCTGTTGAAGTATATTTTCAACGTATTATTAGAATAATAATCTCTCAGGAAATAAGCACTGATACAAAAGAGGCTTGCTTAGATTGGATAGCTTCAATGAGTCTTTCACAAAAACGAGAAGAAAAGGTTAAGCCAGCAATAACAAGCTACTTTGAAAGCTTTGTAGCTGAGGAGCAATCAAAAATATCAGCCTTAGCAAAGGCTCTACAAATAGCCTTGTTTACCTTTGAATACAAATCTAATTCTCCTTCAGACTTTTGTAGAGTTTTAGGTATTCGGTGCGGTTTAGTCGGCCCAAAGGGAAATAGAGCAAGCAAAAGATATCTTCCGAATAGCTTCACGCTCGAAAACATTACCCTAAGCGTATTAAATCCATCAGAATTAGATGACGGAATAGAAATTAAGGATTTGGAAAAGCGCCTACAGAAATGCTACAATATTATAATAGGCGCAGATGCTGAAAATGCATATAAGCTGTTAGAAAGCTTTAATATTGCTCAATCAACACCGGGTGATTTAAGAGGAGATTTATGCCGAAATGCTAGAGCATTCGGGAATACTTATATTTCCTTAGGCTTAGGGAAGCAGTATGCTGACGGTGTTACACTAATAGGACGGGGGCTTTAATAACTATGAAAACAATGCTATTAACTAAGGTACTTATTGAACAGGTTAATACCAAGGCAGCCTCTGAAGAATACGGAATATCCATAGTTAATATTCCTGACTTTGATTACAAAGCGTTCGTTAACGGCTTATCCTCATCAAGGCATATTTCCATTTTCTTTCTTGGCTTTTCTGGAACACAAAGCAAATCCTTAATTGCTGAATTGCCTGAGAAAACAGAAGCCATTTCATATGCCTTTACCGCAGAGGAGGCTGAGCTTTCACGAAACAGCGGAGATGAAAGTGTCTTTAGAATACTAATCATAAAAAGAACTGAAATGGAAAAAATATCCTCCCTGAGGTGGTTTCCAGAATTAACCCTTGAAGCTATATACAAGGCTAGCTGTAAATATGCCAAAAAAAAGCTTGCAAACACAAATGCGGTTATTGATTCATTGATTAGAGCGCTTTCCAGCAAGCAGGTTAGAAGCATATTGAGCTTTGAACGTGTTATTGAATACCTCGAGCTACTAATTATCTTCCCAGAAAATGAATTACCTAAGCTAATTAAGGACAATTATTATAAATTAGGGCTTTGTTCTGATAATTCGCTAACCAACAACAATCCCTCAAGAGATGTATTGATTAAAAAAATACAACGAAACTATAGAGTTGTCGAAAAAATGAATAGCCTTGATCAATCGGAAAGACAAGGAATAACGAACTATTACACAAGACAAAATATTGATAAGCAATTACCTAGACTTATTCTAAGGTTTTATAACACCAAGGACATCGAGCTGTTAAAGCATATGGAGCTTGAAAAGGTCGAGGAATGCTTAAAGGCTGTCAATAGAAGCAAAATTGAGCCAGATAACAAAAAGAAGCCAAAGCAGAGCAAACTCAATACAACAGCCTTAGCGGCACAACTTGTATTTGATGATAATCAAGCACAAATAGACGACGCCTTAAAGGCTATTAAGGAAGAAACCGACAAGGAGGAAAAGCATACAAAAAGAGAGAAAAAGACCTATAGTGTTGACGGAAAAGCCTCTCAGTTTATTATTGAACCTACAACAGAATACATTGCTAAAAGCCTTACAGAAGAAACCCAATATGGCGGAATCATATACGCAGAGGTAGATACACCTGAGGACGGACTAAAGAACATTTCTAAGTACAAGTTTGAAGGACTTACAGAGGCATATCTTTCCGTTGTAAGGGAAAAGCTGGACAGAATAAATGATTTACTAGAGGACGGTCAAGCTATATCAGAAAAACTAAAGCTATACTTACAGGCTCGTAGTCGAATAGCACCATTTAGGCAAAGACTTCAGGATGCGCCAATGCTACAGGTCTTAGCTCAATATAACCTTTTTTCTGATTATATTAAAGCATATGAGTATTTACTTCAAGCAATTGATGACGATTTTCCAAAGATTTGGCAACTGGCACCCTCAAGAGCAAAGGAAATAATTAATATCTTAATTTCACTAGATTACGTTTATATCGTTGGCTCAAAAAACCTCCACGCTATACCAACACCCTTGCATCCGCTCTATTTATGGAAATATATTGAGCTTGCAAAAGAAATTCTTATGAGCAAGGGTATTAACAGCTTGGGAGAGGGTGGACTTTCAGAGGATGAAAAAGCCTTTATTATCCGCAAGGCTGATGATATACCGGATCCCTTATCAGTAATCCTGATACCCGAAACTATAATAAAGGGTTATTCTACCTTCCTACCGTTATCTGGCAGATTAGGTATGCTACCGATATATTCTAGCAAGCCGCAAATTAATCAAAGCGAAAGCGGGTTAGATTCGCTTAAGCAGCAAATCACCAGATATCTTTGCTTATATCCGCACGCTGGTCTTATGCTGAAGCTTGCAATTATTGATCCTCCTTCAGTTGAAAGCGTTGTAGGTATGTTAAAGGCTCTTGAAAAGGATAAGGAGTTTAATGTTCTCGGTATTGAGCTATCTATTTTTCGAACGAAAAGCGTATCTGAGGATTGGATTGAAATTGAAGATAAATCCATTAATGATGGAATGTTGGCAAAGGTTAAGGGCGAAAGGAGCCTAAGCTTCAGATTAAATATTGACAACAAGGCGAAGCCTTACGATAGAATTATTAATGAGCTTTCTCAGGAGCAGCACCTTCTTGTTATTTTTGATCCAAATGAGGTTAAGGTCGAAACCAGACAGAATAATAAGCTATTGCACATTCATCCATTATGCGTTCCAAAGGTATACACTTATGACGCTATTGACGAGAAGGTCGAGATAAGTCCTGCAAACGAGGGAGGCTTGTTCTCAACCTATTCAAAAATAATTGAACGTCTTAACGAACACCCTTCTTCCTTTAGTCATACAGGAACCTATTTTCATACACCTTTAAAAAAATCGACTTATGACAGCTTATTAAATAAGGCGGATTGGTTAGTAATCCTTGACCAAAGCCTAAAAAGCTGGGATGCTTCGTTACGAGCTGCTAGCGAAAAGCTATATTATAAAGAGAATAGCTATAGATCGATTGGTATTTATTCAAACAACAGCTTAAAATTCATTCGTGGTTATGATACTCTTGTAAAGGATTTAGGAAATTATCTTCCAAAAGAAAAGGGAATTCAAGAAATTATCGAAGCTACACGTGAGGTCAATGACGAAGGCTTGCTGAGTATCATCTCTCATTCTACCAACAAAATCTTTGACCAAAATCACGGTAAAGGAAGCCTTGGAAGCGCAATAGCTGCTATTATCTATAAGGGAAAGAATCCAAACAGCATATTGGTAGGCCTAGATACTCAGCTTGCTAAGGAATGGCTGTCAGAAAGAGATGACGGACACCTACCTGATCTCATCGGAATAAATCTCTCGGATGAATCACAGTCTGACGTTACTGTTGATATTATTGAGGTTAAAACCTATAAAGCCTTTGAGATCGATGAAGGTCACAAAACAATTAAAGGTGATGCGGTTAATCAAGTTTCTGTTATTGAAGCATTAATACTTGAAATGTTCAGTAAGACAGAAAAAATCACTACCGTATCCAGACGTGAAATTCTTCGAGAGCAGGTTTATGACGCTCTATTCCAAGCAAGTTTTTCACCAAAAATCAAACGAGAGTATGTTGTGCAATTAAATGATTTATTTGCAGGGAAGCTTTCTGTTTGTATAAATATGAATATTTACTATGTGAATTTTAACGAGGAGCTGAGCGCCTACAAGCAATTATATAAAGGTGCTGGTTGCTACAAGGGTAAGAATTATTATTTAACTACCTTAGGTAGTCAGATAATTCAAGCAATTGTATCAAACTCATCCTTTAGCTTGTCGATGCTTGAAGAAAAAGAAGCACAAACAACAATTCAGCTAAATCAAGCAAATTACGAAAATAACTCCACAATAGCTGATGAAGCCGATGAAATTGAGAAAAAAGCAAAGAAAACTCAATCCCCATCTGAATCCGATATAAAAGAGAGCAATCAAGCTGAGCTGGATAAAAAAGCCAATCATCGGATTCTTGAAGAAAAATGCGCTCGAATGAATAAGGTTTTAAGGGATTTTAATATTCACGCTTTTCCTGTAACTGTTGATAAGGTACAAGAAGCAACACGTTTTACACGGTTTAAAATTGAATTAAAATCTGGAGAAACTATCCGTTCGTTACTGAAGGCTAAGGAGGATATCGGAATTCAGCTTGAAGCTAATGGAGAAATACTAATTGAGCACATTAAGGGAACAAAATATATCTCAGTAGATGTTCCTTTTGTAACAAATAATAGTATTATTAGCCTAAATGAGCACTTAGAGCTACTGAAAAGCACTAGTGGTTATCTCAATGTAATTGCTGGACAAGCGCCTGATGGCAGCTTTGAGATAATTGATATAGCTGATGCGCCTCATATGCTGATCGCAGGCACCACAGGCTCTGGCAAAACCGTATTTCTTCAAAGTATTTTAGTAAGCTTACTAAAACAATTCAGTAAGGATGAGCTAGAGGTTCTCATTATTGATCCAAAACAGACGGATTTTGTTTTCTTTGAGGATATTCCACATTTGTATGGCGGAAATATAGTGGTTGATGCCGAGGAAGCATTAGAGAAAATAACGCAGATTAATGAAAAAGACAAGGAAGTGCGAACCAAAGCTCTGCGCTCCTGTAAAAGTAAAAACATCGAATCTTATAATTCAAAGAATCCCGATAACAAGCTAAAGCGTCTTGTAGTTATAATTGATGAATATTCGGACTTGATACAAGCCGCTGAAATGCTTGGAACACGTAAGGAATTTGAAAAAACCTTGTTAATGCTTCTCCAGAGAGTAAGGAGCCTCGGCATTCACTTTATTATTGCCACTCAGCGTCCTTCTGCACAGATTGTTACTGGTGCCTTGAAAGCGGTTATTCCCTTCAGAGTATCCTTTAGGCTTCCTTCCCATACAGATTCGCAAACCATACTTGATATGTCCGGCGCTGAAAATCTTCTCGGAAAAGGTGATATGTTGATGGTGACTGAAACAGACACAAAACGTTTACAGGGCTTATATATTACCGAAAATGAACTTGAGGAGTTTTTAAGCACTCTGTAAGGAGATGATGAAAATGCCCACATTGGGCAAAGATAGATTCGTTTCTGGAATCTTTAAGCGTGAGCTAAAAAATAGATTTCTATGCGAGGTTGCAATTAATAATCAGGATAATATCTGCTATGTTCCTTCATCCTGTCACTTAAGTAATTTTTTATCCTTAGAAAACAAAAAGGTAATACTAATTCCAACAAGCTCAAAAAACACACGGACTCAGTATTCCTTACTAGCTTTACCATACAAAAGAAGCTTTATCCTATTGAATTCCTCGCTTGCAAATAAAGCCATTGAGAATTCTATAAATAAAAGACGCTTTTCCTTCCTTGGAAAAAGGAAGACGATTCAAAAAGAAAAACACTTAGAAAATTATAAGGCTGATTTTATAATTAAAGATTCTCAGACGATCCTTGAAATTAAGAGCTTAATCACGACTGATAAAGAAGCTATTTTTCCTACGGTATATTCCGAAAGAGCGTTAAACCAGTATAAACAGCTTTTCTCTTTGATGGACAAGGGTTATTCTGTTTATTACTTTATCGTCTCATTAAACCCATATGTAAAGGTCATACGGATAAATAAGAAATCTGAGTTTTACAGCTATTATTGTGTTGGAAAAACCAAAGGAATCAATTTTAAGGCTTTCTCTTGTAGATTAGTGGATAAAACTCCCTTTATAGATAAAGAAATTCCCATCATTGAGCAGTAATTTACTTTATTAAGGGCTTCAAGTATATAATTACACATATGGGAGAATATTTATTCAAACCACGTTTTATTTTCAATTTCGTTCATTTAGTAAGGTGAGTGGTAGATTAATTTATTCATTGAAAACTTCAATAACAAATAAGTGAAATTCTCAATGAAAATATTGACTTTTTTATTCTCATCACGTATAATTTAATTGAGAAGTTGAATAATATGTAAGTGAAGCTCTCAATAGGAGTTGTTGTTAATGGAAATAAAACGTGATTCATATTTATCTCAGCTAAAATCGTTCGCTTGGGATGGTCAGGTCAAAGTCATAACTGGTATTCGCCGTTGCGGTAAGTCCTATCTCCTTCGTACTATTTATAGGAATTATCTGTACGAGCAAGGTGTAAAGCCAGAACAGATCATTACTGTCGAACTCGACCTTGCAAGAGATATTCGTTATCGTAACCCGCTGGAGCTTGCTTCATATGTAAGGAGCATTGCCGAGGGCAAAAGCGAACAATACTATCTCTTTGTGGACGAGATTCAGATGTCCGACGAAGTTCCAAATCCGTACAATCCCGATGGAGCAAAGATACGTTTTTACGATGCTCTTAACGACCTTAAGGAACTTTCAAACTTAGATGTGTATGTTACAGGCAGTAATTCAAAGATGCTGTCAAGCGATATTCTCTCAGAATTTAGAGGTCGAAGCGATGAAATAAGAGTACACCCGTTATCATTTGCAGAATATTATTCGGCAGCAGGCGGTGACAAAACCGACGCTTTCTTTGATTATGCTCTCTACGGAGGAATGCCTCTTATACTCTCGCGTCCTGACGACGAAGCAAAAATGAGCTATCTGCAATCGCTTTTTTCAGAGGTATATATCAAAGATATTGTTGATAGAAAAAAGATCAAAAGAGAAGATGTATTATCAGGCATTTTAGATTTGCTCTGCTCGTCTGTCGGCTCTCTTACTAATCCCTCCAAGATTGCTAACTCAATGAATTCTGTTCAGAAGCGAAGCGGAGAAAGTGTCGTTTCCACCAATACAGTCAGTTCATATATCAATCACTTAGAGGATGCTTTCTTATTCAACGAGTGCAAGCGATATGATGTAAAAGGAAGGTCATATTTTGACTACCCAAACAAGTATTACTGTGAGGATGTAGGCTTGCGAAACGCCCGTATCGGCTTCCGACAAAACGAAATGACGCACATAATGGAAAACATCGTCTATAACGAATTGACTATTCGCCGTTGTTACATTGATATCGGTATCGTGTATTCTACGGAGAAAAACAAATCCGGTAATCGTCAAAATGTAGCAAGAGAAATAGATTTTATAGCTACAAAGGGCGGCAAGAAAATATATATTCAATCCGCCTACGCTATGGAAACCGAGGATAAAATCATCACTGAATCTAAACCCCTTTCCCTAACTGGAGATTCATTCCCTAAGATAATAGTCCGACAGGATATCCGCAAAAGATGGTATGATGATAACGGGTTCCTCAATATTGGTATCATTGATTTTCTTCTTGATAAGTCGTTGTTTTAATATTGTGGAAGTTCTAAGGTTTACCATTCATTCCTGTTTACACTCTTTTTATCTCTTAGCTTTTGTTATCATATATGATAACAAATTTTCGAGGTGGTTTATATCAAAACAAGCGATGATATTGTTAAAAAGCGTCAGGCGATAATATCTAAAATGGTTCAGGTAAGGCTCGAAAAAGGACTTTCTCAAATGGAACTAGCTAAACTCACCGGTATGCATCGATCAAATATCTGTCGTATAGAAAGTGGTCGTCATAATATCTCGATTGATACTTTAATCAGAGTATTTGATGCGCTTGGAAAAGATGTTTCGATTAAACTCAAAGACAAAGGATAAGGTTTCAATCAAAGCTATCTAAAAAAGATTCTTGCAACAATTATACACTTATTTCTTCCAAAATCAAAAAGCTGATGTAATCCAATACGGACTGCATCAGCCTTTTTGTTTCAAGGATATGTTTCTTAGATTAGGTTAAACAACCGCATTGTCGTATCCGGTCCCTTGCCACCTTCTTGTTTCTTTATGTTGCTGCCGACAAAAGAATTTTTAGAAACTCTTACGGTATATAGCTGATCCTGGAAAAACGGTACAGCTTTTTCATTAATCACACAAGAGGCTATAAGCGTGTCGGGTTCAAGGATAGGCTTAATTGTGGAGCCTGTGTTGATGACAGAATCCGCAACAATGACATACTTTGTTTGAGGTCGGATATATTGCTCCTTTTTAGGATCAAAAAGTTGAAACTTACAGCCAAGGCCAAAGTAAATTCCCTGTGCAAAGAATATACTGCCACGCATCATAGCTACTACCGTAGTATCCATAGGTTCAACGGGAAGATAAGCGGACAGCAATCTTCCAAGCTCTATATGTGCTTTTGCAAGTTCAGGACCTGAAATGCCTGAGTTCGACTTTGTAATCTCGATTAACCGCTTTATTTGTTCTGTATGCTCAAGTTCAAACAAATGTCAATCCCTCCAAATCCTTTCCTTTTAATGAACGGCTAACCTCGCCGTTCGACTTTGTTTTCAAAAAACCTTTATCTGCCTGCTTGAGCATATAGTAATCATTCATTCCATCACCATATGCAATCACAGTATATCCTGCTTTCTGCAGATGCTTAGTGATATACAATTTGGTTTCAGCAGACATTTCTGCCCCGTCAAAGCAAGGAATAGCCAATATATGCGAGATGTATTTCCAGATGGTTTCATTGCCGGAAGTCAGGATATATGCAGGAGTGTGTATCTGATTTAATATCTGACGATTGAACTCAATTGCCGTACACTTTAAGTCAGGGCATATATAATCATCAAATTTCTTGCGTTGCTTCCACGCCTGATAACCTGTGTAAAAATTCCCGTCATATAAATGTGTTGAATAGCCAAGAATCTTGCTACTTGTATCTTCAACGGTAATAGTTTTATCGCCGTCCAAAAGATAGACAGTACCAACAGGTGTGTGTCCGATTATTTTATCTGCACATTCCTTTGCGTATTCTGCGCAACTGTACCCATCTTTAATGGCTTTAATAAATTCAATAACCTGTGACACATCTTCAAAAGTATTAGTGGGCGGATTGTCCACAACATAAAAATCTTTATTGTGCTTATGACAATACTCACGCAAGCCATAAATCTCACGGCTTTGCCATTTCTCAACATCATAGTGGACGTACTTTTGATTTTTGGGAGAGTTTTTGATTCGATTTCTTAATACCGCCGGCTCTATATATAAGTACAAGTAGACATCATACATATTGCCTTCTTCTTCGGTGAAAGCTATGGTGTCTCCAAAAGCATAGTGCCCGTCCATTATAAAGTCTTTTTTAGAAAGCATAATATTGGCTACTGCTTTTCGGTCTTGCTCACGAATATGCTCCGGCTGTTTGTCGAAATCCGGATCGTATTCACGGAGAAGCTTACTGCCTACAAGAACCTCGATAAAGTCAATCCGATCCAAAATATGTGTTTTGCCTGATGTGGGCATTCCGTATAAACCAATCCTCATAGCGTCTCCTTATAGCAATAATTTCGGTCAAACTGTAAGTTAATCTTTTCCAACTCCCAAAAGGTCATACTGCTTGAGCCTAAGGGAGGTAAATCAATACAGTTGCCGCAATAATATACTTTACCGTTAGCAAAGAAATAGTTATTTGTGCCTGCGCCGCATTGACCGCCGTACATTGTGCAATCCTTTCCGCCGCGTCTGACAGGAATATATTTCTCTGCATATGCAAGAAAATCTCGATACTGCTTCAATGTGATTCCGTATTTACCTATCATACGTGAAAAAGTTACTCTTGTACCGTACTTTGAAAAGAATGCGATAATTTTATCGGCATTTTCAAGGCTTTCTTTGCCGACAGTGGCGTTAAATGTGGGATAATGACCTGTGATGCTTTTATAATACTCCACATTGGAAACTGCGCTGTCAAAAGAGTTGCAACGGTAATAATCGTGTAGTTCCTTGTTTCCGTCTATCGAAAATCCGACATTAATATGATGATCTTCTAAAAATCGAATATCATCATCCGGAAGGCGAATCGTGCCATTTGTGATAGTGTATGCGCTGATGAAAGGATTGTCTTCGATGTATTTGATGTAGCTTTTCAAAAGCTCCCAATCTAAAAAACCTTCTCCGTTGCCGACAAAACCGATTTTAAATTTCTTCGTAGCATACGCCTTAACATTATCAAGAATTTCAAAGACATTCATATCGGAGGATTCGATTTTGCCCTTCTCTCTAAAGTGGCAATAACGACAGGCAAGATTACAGCGGTTATTGATTGATATACATATTCTGTTTATCACTTCTCAACCTCCTAAATTGGATTGCCGCAATCCGCAACCAAGTCTACGTCTGATTACGGATTGCGTTCCATTAGTTATTAGTTATGCGTTTTCAAGATTAAAGATAGTTGTGCAACCAGTCAGGCATATCGGGATCGTCCTTCTTCCAAGAATCCACTGCCTTTTCATCGGTTTCCCAACTGTTTTCGTGACCGTCAAAGAACTTCTGACGATGGCACTTGTATTTTACTACTTCGTCACCCTCGTCACGGTATTCGTTGTGGTAGTAATTTTGTTTGCCGTAACCTTTCCATTCATTTGTGGCATAAATGTTTTTCATAAAGACCATCCTTTCGTGTATTGAAGTTATGTATGATAAGAATCAGGCACTTTCCGATTCTCAACGTGTGCTTTTTAACAAGGCGTTGATTCCAAATGCAGCTATATTTAATACTGCGATACCAACCGAAGCAGCAGCTACTCCTCTTCTAAATTTTGACGGGACGAAAGATATGAACGGTCTCGTTCTCGTCATTTGCTTGAAGCGATTCCTTTGCCTGAACTTCATCAATTTCGGCATCGGCAGTTTTCTCTTCTTTGGAACATTCAAGCGTCGCCATCAAGGTAGCGAAATTCAACTTGAAGTCGTCCATATTTACGGGCATTTGAAACGGCTCCTTACACTTGGCATCTTCAACAGCCGTAACCATTGTTCCGATATTTTCATCCGAGTACCAATTGTCACTTTGGAATTTATCGATATATGTCGGGAGGTAGTTGCTTCCACAAACCTTCAAACGATAATACTTGTTTTCAACGTCGATTCGGGGATTAGTAAATGTAACTATATTAAAAATCTTAACAAATCCTAACCCTGCTGTATCAAGCGCTTTTTTAAGCATTGTATATCGGTCATACATTTTATCAGCAATATTGCAATCATAATGCATTGATTGACCTGTTCGGTAAAAACCACCTTCTTCATCAATAAAAATATTCTTTTTACTGTTTTTTATCTCAATAATGAATACTGCACGATGAGTAAATACAATCGCATCAATCTCTGTGCGCTTGCCGTCATATTCAAGTTCGACGTTGCGAAGAATTGCGTTATAACAGCTTAGGCTCTCTAAAGCATTAAATACTATTTGTTCGCCCTTGAAACCAGAGATCTCTGCTGTGATTTCGCCACTGATTTTTACTTGAGTTCAAAAACTTGTGTAGCTCGTGATCGGCAACTCCACCGCACTCTGTGTTTATCATCTTGAGATGATCACTTGCATCCCATAAGCGAAGCTTTGCTTCGTCAGCGTGTTCGTCATTAAAAGTAAGGCGTACAATCTCACTTTGGAGCTTCAACAACTCAGGAAGATACTCTTCTTTAGTGTAGCTCTCTTTAGAGAATGCTGTCATCTGGTCAAGGATTTCATTTACTCTGTTCTGAATTGTCATAAATATTACCTCCTAAAAATGTATAATAAAAATTCTGATTAATCACTGTTTTCCGACTTTTTTTGAATATATTTGGTAATATAATCGAAATAATAACCAGCACTATGTCCATCAACATCAATAATACGATAATCAATACCGTGATCAATTAATATTTCACAGCATTGCTTATACTTCATATAACCCTTTACTCTGCCATATTCATCTTGTAACTCTTTTAGTCTAAACGCAACTTTTATCAAAGCTGTAAATCCATTACTATCTTGTTGGTTCAAAATAATGTCTTTATGAGCACAAAGAGTCTCAACATAACTCACTAATCCGCTACGAGCCGCTACCATTAGCGGCATATTGCCTTCGTTTTGCTGACGAACCATCTTTAACGAAAATGGATTACGACTACCAGCGTTTGGATCCGCACCACATTCCTGTAAAATGAAATCAAAAAGCTTTTTTCGTTTTTGTTGTATTGCTATGGTTAAAGGTGGGAAAAAGTTTCCTGAGCTCTCACGCTGATTAATATCAGCGCCGTTCTCACAAAGCCATTTTATTTTGGCTATCGCCTCTTCATCTGAGAGTTTTTTGTTAGCAAGAGTGGAAGTGATTAATGTTTTTCCGTTTGGTAAATATGCTCTCATATTTACCCCTTTTTGTTTTTCGTAATTACTGGTTGCTCTGTCAATTTGATATAAGCCCATCATATTCTGAACGCTATACCGTCCCTGCATAAATTCAGACAACCTAATAATAGAAATATCGGAATTAATTTTTTGTTTTGCCTTAAAGCCTTTATCGTTTGTGATGATGTGAATCTTGCAGTTGTAGTCTTTTACTATAGTTTTTGCAACATCAATAATACGATCATCGTGATTCCCGAATATTCGCCTATCTGTCTCGATTGTGATAATTTGAGGGTTCTCACTGATTAAGTTTACTACTTTGGCAATTTCCTTTTCCTGAAGCATAGTGCGGTATTTTTTTCTATACTCCAGTTCAGTGATTACGATATCGGGAACAAATACTTTATGGTATTTAGGTTTATCCCCGCCTAATAGTTCTTCAATTATCCTCGGATTATTCTCAATGGCGTTAGTATCCGGAATAGCATAAGTGGAAATGTTAATATAATTATCAAAGAACTGTTCAAGCTCTTCTTTATACTTCTTGGCAAGAGCTTTGTTATAATTCTTGCTATTTGAATTAAGTTCTGGCTTTTCCTCAAAGTCCAAGTATTTCAAACAAAGTGCATACAGTTCAGCATATCTCTCGATATCAACTACGTCGCCTTTTTCTAATTTTGAGATAACTGATGGAGTACAATTAAGTTTTTCTGCCATTTCCTTCTGAGTTATGTTGGATTCTTCACGGATAACTTTAAGTTTTCTCCCGTAAAATTCACGCTCCTCTTTGCCACCGTATATATTACTCTTAGCCATTTTTATCACTCCTTTGTAAAGTGTCTATATCATAACACGGACTTTCCAAAAATTCAACGAAATAGAAGATATCGGAAATTGATTTGCTATAATTGGAAACAAATCACAAAAATGGAAATCAAACGTATGCTTTTGGAATTTTTTTAAAATTTTGGAAACTTTTTTCTCAAAATGGAAATCTTTCGTTTGCAAAATGTATATTCAATTGCTACAACTATATAATTGATAGCATAAAAGGCTGGTGTAACCCATTTGGGATCACATCAGCCTTCGTGTTAGTTATAGATTATTTCTGCATTGACGACTTCTCTCGCTCTTTGAGTGACATTGTTCATCTTGCATACCCATAGCATTTGATCGGTAGCTTTTAACTGCTCAGTGCAGCCTTCCTCTTTTGCGAAAGCCTGTACAAGCTTGTCGTACATCTTCTGCGCCCGTTCATCAATATCGGCAAGATATTCGTTCAGCTTGCATTTAGTGAGCAGGTTGGTGTAAAGAATCGGGCGACTTCGTTTTATATAGCGAAGGTGTTGTTGTCCCCACAAGCCGATCGGACGGCTATCCTGTTCGGGCAGTGTTAAGTTCGGCAGCAAATAGTCGCCCTGCATTGTATATGTAATCTCCATTGTCAAACCCCCCTTAATCTTAATCTTTAGCTTTGGCTTTTGAAATTCTAATAAGCAGTTCATCAACTAAATCGGTGTACATTCCTTGTGAAATAAGGTTGTTTCTCAAATCAATCAGACTATTGATAACAACTCTGCGTTCCTCGGCGGTGAGGTAAATATGATATTTAGCTCTCATAATTCAAACTCCGGTTTCAGAATAATTCAGCGGGCAATTCTTCTACCATTTTTCTACCAAAATTATACCAAAATGATTTTACATTATCATTTAAACTGTTATGCAGGGGTATCTGATTTCCAATCGAAAAACAGAATATAAAACTATATAACAGTGTGGGTGATTAAATAACATTTGATTAAATCCCCATTCCGCTTCAAGTCCTTCTGCCCCTGCCAAAGGAAACGGTCTGAGTAAAGACCGTTTTTTATTTAAAAGAATTTTCAAAAATCCCTTGCAATCTCATATTTTAATGGTGTTATAATTAAATACAATAAGTATCGTAAAGTAAGGAGTGGGAAGTAAGCCCACTCCTTTCTGTTTGCAACTGCGGTGTGAATAATTGCCTTCAGATACACTGATAAATATCTTAAAGTATTTGTTAGTGCAAATGTTAATAAAGAGGTGATAATATGAATGACGATAAATTACAGTTTGAAGGTGAAGGAAATCCATTAATTAAATTTCAAACTGCTGAAATAATAACTTCTCTAAGAAAGGGGCATTTATATGCCAAGACATTAAATTATTATCGTGCCCTTGAAGAAGAAACAGGTAACGATAAAATTGGTGATAAATTCGAAGGGAAACTTTATTTAAATGAAGGCAATATGAAAATATATGAAAAAAATGGAGAAATCTTGTATGATGAAAAAATAAAAGGTGGTTTATTTAATACAAAACACTCAAATGACTATGTATTTTGTATGTTTTGTGTGTATCAATCACAAACAAAATTTACTTTTTCTAATGAACAAAAAAGAAAGCTGCTGTCATTTGGTGATACAGCGTTAATTATATTGGATAACAGAGAATTTATTGAGCGAGTTCGAAAAGCAGCCGAAAAATCTGGGTTTGAGTTGCATCAAGAAGAAGTAAATTATTATAATAATTTAAAAAATGATTTTAATGATTTATATTATCGATTAAAATCATTAGAAGAGGGAATATGGAAAATAGCATTTTGGAAACGAGAAAAATATTCTTATCAACAGGAAATGCGTTTTTTGTTTATTGATAAGGAATCTAAAGAAAAAAACAATATGATCATATTGAATTAGATATAGGAGATATTAGCGATATTACAAAAGTAATACCAACTCAATATTTATTAAATGGAAGATTTGAAAAGTCTTTATAAGGAGGTATTTATGGCAAAGAAAAAAGGTGGTCTTACCGTGACTAAGGTTTGGAAGCTTTGCGAGCCTATTGTTAAGGATTTCGGACTTTCGCTTTGGGATGTGCGCTATGTTAAAGAGGGCGCCGACTGGTTTTTAAGAGTTTATATCGACAAGCCTGACGGCATTGATATTACCGATTGCGAGAATGTATCCCGTGCTATTGACAAGCCGCTTGACGAGCTTGACCCTATTGAGAGTGCATATTGCCTTGAGGTATGCTCTCCGGGGCTTGAGCGTGAGCTTGTGCGTGACGAGCATTTTATGCAGTTTATCGGCGCTGACATCAAAGTCAAAATGCTCCGTCCTATCGAGGGCATAGGCAGAGAATTCGGCGGTGTGCTTGACGCTTACGATAACGGTGAGGTAACAATCTCCGACCACGACGGAGAGAACCATATAACTATCAATAAAAAAGATGCGTCTTGGATTAAACTTGACGACTTTGATATGTAACTTCAGTTTATTAAAACAATTTTAAGATAAGAGAAAAGGATGATCAGAAAAATGAATACTAAGGAACTTTTTGCTGCTCTTGAAATGCTTGAAAAAGAAAAAGGCATTCCAATGGACTATATGATTGAAAACATCGAAAAAGGTATTGAGGTTGCCTGCAAAAATTACTACGGCGGTAACGACGAAGTGGTTTTCAAAATTCTTCCGGACAAAAATGTCTTTGATGTAAGACTTAAGAAAACTGTTGTTGAAGAAGTTTTTGATCCTGATTACGAGATTTCGCTTGAGGACGCACAGAAGATCCTTAAGAGAAAAGCAATCAATATTGACGATAAGGTTGCTATTCCGCTCGACCCTAAGGACTTAGGCAGAATTGCAATCGGCGCTGCGAGAAATACTATTCGTCAGGGTATCCGTACAGGCGAAAAGGGTCAGACGCTTTCAGAATTCAAGAGCAAGCTCGGCGAACTCGTTACAGCTACTGTTGAAAGAATTGACCCTAAGAGCGGTGCGGCAGTTATCAGAATAGGCAAGAGCGAGGCTATGCTCCCTAAGAGCGAGCAAATCGGTCACGATAACCTCAAGGAGGGCGACCACATCAAGGTTTATATCGCTGATGTAAAGACAAGCGAAAAAGGTCCTCGTGCTATAATTTCAAGATCACATCAAGACCTTGTTAAAAGACTTTTTGAGCAGGAAGTACCTGAAATTTTCGACGGTGTTGTTGAAATCAAATCGGTTTCCCGTGAGGCAGGTTCAAGAACCAAAATGGCTGTTGTCAGCAAAAATCCCGACATTGATGCCGTAGGTGCTTGTATCGGTACAAAGGGCGCTCGTGTAAACAGCATTGTTGACGAGCTTGGCGGTGAGAAGATTGATATTATCGAATACAGCGATGACCCGCAGAAGTACATTTCAGCCGCACTTTCTCCTGCAAAGGTATTGAGCGTTGAAATTACAGACCTTGAGAACAAAAACTGCAGAGTAACTGTTCCGGACGGTCAGCTTTCTCTTGCTATCGGCAACAAGGGTCAGAATGCCCGCCTTGCCGCAAGACTTACAGGCTGGAAGATTGACATTCGTCCCGAAAGCGGTTTCTTCGGAGAAGATGAAGAGGACGAAAAACTCGAAGTTGCCGAAGATACAACAGCAGAAGATACACTTGAGCTTGACGATACAGCAGAAGAGAATACAGAGGCACTCGACCTTGACGGCGAGAAAACTGCCGAGGCTGATGTTGAGGCTGATGAGAATACAAACGAAGAATAATTTTATATAAAATATAAATATATAAATGCAGGGAGGGATTTTATGACACAGAAAAAACAGCCGCTTAGAAAATGCACAGGTTGTGGCGAAATGAAAGAAAAGCGTGAGCTTATCAGAGTAGTAAAAGCTCCCGATACCAAGGACGAGAACGGCAATTTAACCGCAAAGGGCGAGATAAGTCTTGACCTTACGGGTAAAAAGTCGGGAAGAGGAGCGTATATTTGCCACGACATAAAATGTTTTGAAAAAGCGAGAAAGGCAAGACGGTTTGAAAGAGCGTTTTCCTGCAAAATCCCCGACGAAGTTTATGAACAGCTTGAAAACAGCTTGAAAGCGGACAGCTAAGGGAGGCAGTCGGATATGAATGACAGAATATTGTCGTTGCTCGGATTGTGCCGCCGTGCAGGAAAGCTTGTAATCGGAGCTGACCCCTGCATTGACTCAATGGCAAAGAGCAAGGCAAAACTGATTTTGTATGCAAATGATTTTTCACAAAACAGCTTAAAGCCTGTTTTATTGCAGGCGCATAAGCAAAATGTTCGTGTACTTGAAGTAAACAGAACCAAAGATGAAATAAGTTTTTCACTCGGCAAACTTTGCGGAGTTTTATCGGTGGAGGACAAAGGTTTTGCAGATAAGCTTGCTATGCTTATTGAAGGTGAACAGAGAGGAGAATAATATGATAAAATACAAAGTAAGAGATGTTGCCAAGGATTTAGGCGTTAGTGTAAAAGAAATTTCAGATATTCTTGAGAAAAATTGCGATGTTACAAAAAAGGCTATGGCTACTCTCGAGGAGAGCGAACTTAATATTATTTTTGACGCCCGTAACACAGAAAAACAATGTGGCAAATTTTGATAAGTTTTTTGCGTCAAGAAATAAAACCGCAGAACCTGCAAAGGCAGAGGTTAAAGCCGAGAAAAAGGCTAATAATAAAGACAGCAAAGACAACAAGCCGAACGGCAGAAAGAATGACCGCAAGTCTGACAATAAGGACAACAAGGCAGAGGGCAAAAAGCAGAATAAAGTTCAGGATAAGTCTGCAAAGCAAACAAAGGCTGAACCAAAGGCTGAACCAAAGGCAGAGTCAAAGCCTGTTGAAATTACAAGCGAGGAAGAAACTTCAACCCGTAAGCGCAGAGTAATTGATACCCGTGCCGTAAATGTTGATGTTGAGCGTTACAACCAGAAGTACGATGACCTTGCAAACGCATCTTCAAAGATGAGAAGTACAGACAACACTGTTAAAAAGCAGAAGTTTACTAACCGTTCTCAAAAGCAGAAGGGCAGAAGACAGGGCAAGAGAGAAACCGAGCAGGAGCGTTTAAAGCGTATTGCGCTTGAGCGTAAGCAAAAGCAGATGACAATTCAGATTCCTGACGAAATCGTAGTACAGGAGCTTGCTTTAAGACTTAAGGCTACTGTTGCCGAGGTTGTTAAAAAGGCATTCCTTATGGGTACAATGGTAACAGCAACCGACACAATCGACTTTGATACAGCGTCACTCATTGCAATGGAGTTCCACGCAAAGGTTGAAAAAGAAGTTGTGGTTACAATCGAAGAAAGAATTATTGACGACAGTGAAGATGACGATACAAATCTCGTAGAGAGAGCGCCGGTTGTAGTTGTAATGGGTCATGTTGACCACGGTAAAACTTCAATCCTTGACGCTATCCGTCATGCAAATGTTACAGCAGGCGAGGCAGGCGGTATTACTCAGCACATTGGTGCTTACAGAGTAGAAATCAACGGCAAGCCTATCACCTTCCTTGACACACCGGGTCACGAGGCTTTCACTACTATGAGAGCAAGAGGTGCGCAGGTAACAGATATTGCAATCCTCGTTGTAGCTGCCGATGACGGTATTATGCCGCAGACAGTAGAGGCTATCAACCACGCAAAGGCTGCGGGTGTATCTGTAATTGTTGCTATCAATAAAATGGATAAGGTCGGCGCAAATCCGGAGAATGTTAAGCAGCAGCTTACAGAGTATGAGCTTGTTCCGGAGGAATGGGGCGGCGACACACCTTGTATTCCTGTATCTGCAAAAACCAAAGAGGGTCTTGACGACCTCCTCGAAATGGTAACACTTATTGCAGAAATGAAAGAGCTTAAGGCTAACCCTGACAGAGCCGCAAAAGGTACTGTTATTGAGGCTCGTCTTGATAAGGGCAGAGGTCCTATTGCCACTGTACTTGTACAGAACGGTACACTTCATCAGGGTGACATCGTAATTGCAGGTACTTGCGTAGGCAGAGTAAGAGTAATGGTAAACGATAAGGGCGAGAGAGTAAAAGAGGCAGGCCCTTCGGTTCCTGTTGAAATTACAGGTCTTGCAGAAGTTCCGCAGGGCGGCGATATATTTAACGCTGTTTCTGATGAAAAACTTGCAAGAGAGCTTGTTGAGCAGAGAAAGGCATCTCAGAAAGAGGAGCAGTTCAAGGCTCAGACTAAGGTTACACTCGACAACCTCTTTGACCAGATGAAGTTAGGCGAGGTTAAGGAATTACAGATTATCGTTAAAGCCGATGTTCAGGGTTCTGTTGAGGCTGTAAAGCAGTCGCTCGAAAAACTCTCTAATGACGAGGTAAGAGTAAATGTAATTCACGGCGGCGTTGGTGCAATCAACGAATCCGATGTTATGCTTGCCGAGGCTTCAAATGCAATTATAGTAGGCTTTAATGTTCGTCCTGACAGCGTTGCTGCCGCAAATGCGGAAAGCGCAGGCGTTGATATGCGTCTTTACAGAATTATCTACGATTGCATTGAGGAGATTGAGGCTGCTATGAAGGGTATGCTCGCTCCTAAGACAAGAGAGGTAGTTCTCGGCACTGCAGAGTGCAGAAATGTAATTAAGATTAAGTCCGTAGGTACAATTTCCGGTTCTTATGTAAAGAGCGGTAAGATTGTAAGAAACGCAGGCGTAAGAGTTATTCGTGACGGTATCGTAATTGCCGAGGATACTATCGCATCATTACAGCGTTTTAAAGATGCGGTTAAGGAAGTAAACGAGGGTTACGAGTGCGGTATCGGTCTTGAGCGTTTTAACGATATTAAAGAGGGCGACCTTTTCGAGGCTTACACAATCGAGGAGTATCGTGATTAATCAGTGATTAGCGGTTAGCGGACAAAGTGATGAAAATTGCTTTGCCGCTAATCGTATTATTACGACATAGCTGATTAAGAATATTAAATTATGGTTTAGCTGTGTATCGGTCGGGCATTGAAATTTAGCTAATGCTAAATTATCAGCAAAAGAACAAAAAAGTTTACTCAATTTTTTCAAAAATTGCGGGTTTGGGCAGCGCCCATACAATCTTCCGATACAACAATTTATCAGGCGCAAACAGCTCACTGTTTGGCTATCGTTAGATTGCATAAGCGGAAAGTATTTGTGGGCTTTGCCCACACCCACGACCTTTGAAAAGGTCGACCAAACTTTTATAATTGCTTGATAAAGCAATCAGCTAAACAATAATTTATTTTATTATTTTACTTTGAGTTACAGTGCTCCGAATTACGAATCACAACTATGGAGGATATTATGGCAGGACATAGATTAGAACGCACTACCGAGGATATAAAGCGTGAACTTACGGCTATTTTTCGTGAGCTTAAAGACCCTCGTGTGCAGCAGGCTTTTTTATCAATCATTCGTGTTGATGTTACTAATGACCTTTCTTATTGTACGGTTTATGTAAGCGCTATGGAGGGAATTGACCGTGCCAACGAGGCAGTTAAGGGACTTAAGTCCGCAGCAGGCTTTATTCGCCGTGAGCTTTCTCACCGTCTTACACTCAGATATGTTCCACAGCTTATTTTTAAGGCTACCGACAGCATTGAGTACAGTGCAAACATCAGCAGAATTTTAAATGACTTGGACATTCCCGAGGACGAGGTGGACGAAGATGAATCTTTATGATATTTCCGTTTTCCTCAGAGAACACAATAATTATGAAATATTAACTCATAACTACCCCGACGGCGATACTCTCGGCAGCGGATATGCGCTTTGTATTGCTCTTCAGCAGCTTGGCAAAAACGCAAGAGTAATTACCGCAAAGTTACCGCCAAAATTCGAGTATCTTACAGAGGGTGTGGAGGAGCAGGATTTTACCGCCGACTACATCATAAGTACAGATGTTGCGGCAGACAGTCTTTTAGCCCCCAATATGGAAAAATATCTTGGTAAAATTGACATTTGTATTGACCACCACGGTTCAAACTCCGTTACCGCAAAAGAAAAGTTTGTCGATAAGTATGCGGCGGCAAACTGTGAGATTATCTACAAACTTCTTATGCGTATGGGCGTAAACTTTACAAAGCAAATCGTAGACTGCCTTTATACGGGTATTTCTACCGATACGGGTTGTTTCCGTTATACAAACACCACTGCCGATACATTCAGAATTGCCGCAAGCCTTGTTGAGCTCGGCTGTAATTCGGCGTACATCAATAAGGTGATGTTTGAAACCAAATCAAAAGAGAAAATTATGCTTGAGCGTGAAGTTTACGATACTATCACTTATTGCGCAGACGGCAAGTGTGCGATTGTGTGGGTTACTCTCGATATGCTCAAAAGCCTTAACATCGGCGAGGATGAAATAGAGGGACTTGCCTCTATTCCTCGTCAAATTGAGGGTGTATTGATAGGCATTACTATGAAAGAAAAAGAGGGCGGATTTTTCAAAATTTCCGTTCGTACCAACGGCGATATTGACGCCGCAAAGTTCTGCTCAAAGTTTGGCGGCGGCGGACATAAGGCTGCGGCAGGATGTTCAATAAACGGCAGTCTTGAAGATGTGCGCAGTCAGCTGATAAAGGCAGCGGAAGAAACTCTATGAACGGTGTAATAATTATAAATAAACCGCAGAAATTTACTTCGTTTGATGTGGTGGCTGTGATACGAAAGCTGACAGGTCAGCGTAAAATCGGTCATACAGGCACACTTGACCCAAACGCAACGGGTGTGTTGCCCATACTTCTCGGCAATGCCACAAAAGCGCAGGATATAGTGCCGAATCACGATAAATCATATACCTCAAAATTCCGCCTCGGAATGACAACCGATACCCTCGATATATGGGGTGCCGTAACATCACAAAGCGATAAAACCGCAACCGAGGCAGATGTTTTATCGGCACTTGAAAATTTCAGAGGTGAAATCGAGCAGCTGCCACCGATGTACTCGGCAATCAAGGTAAACGGTCAAAGACTTTACGACCTTGCAAGACAGGGAAAAGAAGTTGAACGAAAGCCGAGAAAAGTTACGGTTTACAGACTTGAACTTAAAGATTTTGACGAAGAAAGCCAAAGCGGAACATTGAATATAAGCTGTTCAAAGGGAACATATATCCGAACAATAATTGACGATTTAGGTAAAATTCTCAAAACGGGTGCAGTAATGACTGCTTTGTGCAGGACGGCTGCGTGCGGCTATAACCTTGCTGACAGCATTACGCTTGAAACTGCAAGAGAATTAGCCGAAAAGGGAGAGATTTCAGAGCATATTATGCGCACGGAAACTCTTTTTGCAGGTTACCGCAAAATATATGTGTCTGACGCACAGGCAAAACGCTTTTCAAACGGCGGTGAACTTGATATGTCAAGAACCGCACTTGCAAAAGCAAAAGCCCAAGATAAGGAAATAATCAGAGTAAGCGACAGACAGGGAAAATTTTTAGGTCTTGGCATTGCCGATAACGAAAGCGGTCAGTTGAAAATTCTTAAATTGTTTTTGAACTGATTTTTAATATTCTGTTATAATAATGTTGAAAAATTCAGGTCAAGCCCTTTTAAAGGCTAACGCCGTTGTGTTCAAGCCGCCAAACAGCGAGCTGTTTGGCTATCGTTAGATTGCGTAAGCGGAAAGTATTTGTGGGATTTTCCCACACCCACGACCTTTGAAAAGGTCGACCAAACTTTTATAATTGCTTTAAAAAGTATTTTGCTAAACCATAATTGCCAAACTATTGACAAATAACCGATTATTAATACATTAAAAATTAATCCGAACGGAGAATAACTATGGAAGATATTAAACTTTGTCCATTTTGCGAAAGTCCTATGCTCATCGTAGATGACGGAAAAAACAACGGCAAACCGTACTACGAATGTTCAACCTGCGGACTTCGTTTTCAAATAAAAGGCTTTGACGAAAAACCTGTGGAGATTAAGGAATGAAAATTACAGTAGTCAACGGTCAGAGCCATAAAGGCTCTACATATCACATCGGCAAAATGCTTGCCGATAAACTTGGCGGCAAAGTTACAGAGTTCTTTTTGCCAAAGGATTTCAGTGATATGTGCATTGGCTGTACAAGCTGTTTTATAAAAAATGAACATCTTTGCCCTCATCACGCAAGGCTCGAAAAGCTGACAAATGCAATTGATGATGCAGATGTGCTTATTTTTACAAGCCCTGTTTATGTTTACCACACCACAGGCGCTATGAAAAGTTTTCTTGACCATTACGGCTACCGTTGGATGGTACACCGTCCTGAAAAGAAGATGTTTTCAAAGCAGGCAGTTTGTATTTCTACCGCAGCCGGAGCGGGTACAAAGTCAACCAATAAAGATATTGCCGACAGCTTTTTCTTTTGTTGGGAATACCAAAAATTTATAAATACGGTGTGAATGTCCGTGCCACATCATACAACGGAATCAGCGAAAACACTTTGAAAGCAATCGACAAAAGACCACCGCCCTTGCAAAGAAAATCAAAGCAAAGGACGGCAAGGTGAAGGTCGGAATCAAGACCAAAGCCTTTTTTGAACTTATGCGTATAATTCAAAGGAAAAGCGATTGGAACGAGGCTGATACGGACTATTGGCATAACAAAGGCTGGGACGGTAAAAAGCGCCCGTGGAAGTAAGGAGTTTACTATGAGAAAATGCTTGATTACGGTTGATTATCAGGTGGATTTTGTAAACGGTTCACTTGGATTTGACGGTGCGGAAAAACTTGAAAATGTAATTGCCGAAAAAATCAAAAAATACAGGGCAGAGGGTGCAGACATTATATTCACTCTCGATACCCATCAATGCGATTACTTAACTACTTTTGAGGGCAGAATATTGCCGATTGAACATTGCATTGAGTACACAAAAGGTCACGAACTTTACGGAAAAATCAAGTCTATGGTTCAGCCAAACGACAAAGTGTTCAAGAAATGCACCTATGGCAGTGAGGCTCTGTTTGATTATCTAAGAAAGTGTGATTACAAAGAAATCGAGCTCTGCGGACTTGTATCAAATATTTGTGTTATTTCAAACGCCGTGCTTGCCCGAACCGCTTTGCCGAACGCACGACTGACTGTTGACAGCAATGCCACTGCCTCAAATGATAACGGTTTAAATACAGCCGCATTAAATGTTATGCGTGGACTCGGAATTACCGTAATTTAACTTGACAATAATTATAACTTGTTGTAAAATACTGAATATAATGTCATTTCGACATTTCAGGGTAATAGGTAGTTTGTCAGAAGTCCTTGTGGGCGTATTATAGGACTTCTGACACCGCCTATTTTGGTTTTATGATTTGTGCAATACAAATTTCGTATTATATGGAACATTTCAAATTTTTATCAAGAAATTTGAAAAAAATTAAAAAAACATTTGAAATTGTAAAACATATGTGATATAATACCAATGTTGCTTAACGCTGATCAAAAATTTAATATGCTGATATAGCTCAGGAGGTAGAGTGCGTCCTTGGTAAGGACGAGGTCACGGGTTCAAATCCCGTTATCAGCTCCAAGGAAAAACCGCATAACCAAGCCGTTTTTTAGGGTTTGGGAGCGGTTTTTCTTTTTGCTTTAAATGAATTATAAGCCATTTTGGGGTTTATTTGGGGTTTATTGTCTTTAAAATTCATTTTCGGGGGTTTATTCCGCTGCTTTGCTCTGTGTAAAATATCGGCAGAGAATATCCTTGCTTTTGCGGTTGTTTACCCCAAAAATTAAATATTCGGATATAAAATATAGCCGTGTACTCGTTGTGTTTTGTGAGTACACGGCTTTTATTATGCGTGTTTGCGGTTTGTATTCAATAGGGTTTCAAAGGTATTTGCCGCTTGCTTTTCTGCCTCTTCCACAGCGTGCACATAGCGGTTTGTTGTCTTTAGCTGTGCGTGCCCAAGCCTTGTAGCAACATTTTTAATATTCGTTCCGTTGCTCAACAGTAGCGTTGCCGAGGTGTGGCGGAGTGCGTGGAACTTTTTATGCTCAAGTCCTGCACGCTTGAGAAATCGGGTAAACTGCAAGGTTGGAGTTGTGGGGTACATAGGTTTGCCGTCTGCCTGTATAAATATCCAATTATCGCCCTGCCAACGGTCCCCGAGTAAGAACCGCTCTTGTGTCTGTTTTGCTCTGTATTTCTTTAACAAGGCTATGCAGTACGGCGGCAGCATAATTGTGCGGTTTTTGCCTGTTTTTGTTGATTTACTCTTGATTTCTTTGTCGCCTGTCAGCTTGTAATTACTTCTGCTCACGGTTACAATGCCCGTTGTAAAGTCTATGTCAGACCATTTCAGCCCCACAAGTTCACCACGGCGGCAGCCTGTGTTTAACGCAAGATGTATTAATACTTTGAATTGCAGCGGTTCAGCCTCGAGCTTGTCGAGCATTACGCCTAATTCTTCTTGTGTGAAAATGTCGGTTGTTTGTTCCTCAACCTTTGGGAGGGTGATTCTGTCGCTGTCGGCAGGATTTACGCCTATAAGCTGCAACTTGTAAGCACTGTGCAAAACTGATTGAACCATTGTGTAATATCGGCGAACGGTTGAGGGTGTAAGTTTGCCCTCTTTACCGTCAAAATGCGTTGTGCGTTCCTCAAGAGCGTTTACAAATCGCTGTATGTGAATAGGCTTGATGTCCTTTAGTTTGAGATGTCCGAGCATTGGGATAATGCAGATGTCGAGCATATGGCAATACTTTTCATACACAACAGGGGAGAGCCGGTGCTTTGCGTTTTCAAGGTAGATAGGTACAAAGTCGGCAAGTTTCATTCTGCCGTCGGTGCCGACTGTGCCGTTATTGCATTGCTCCTCAAATAGCACAGCTTGCCGCTGCACTTCCTTTTCAATCTGCTTTGCGGTCATTTTCTCGTCGGGGGTGTAGGTCATACGCCGCCGTATCTGCTTGCCGTTTATGTCATAACCGCAGCATACGGTTATGCGGTATGCGTTGTTACGCTTTTCAATAGTTGCCATTTATTCACCGCCTTTTAAATAAATTTGTTTTGATAGTTTTATATAGTTTGTAATTTCTGAAATAAACATATTATCTAATAATTCCGTAGAATAAATTGTATTTATTCGTGCGTTATCTATCATCTCATCAGAACCCTCAAAGTGTGTGTGCAATTCTTTACCGCTATTAAGAAAATTAGTAATTTCCTTATTTGCCTCATCAAAAGAATTATATATGCGCCCTGTTGAGGTGAAAAATAATAGCTGATTTTCTTTTTCATTGCTATTATAAGAGAAGTATTTTTCAAGTAAATAAAAGATGTTTGTGTTGTACATTTCAATATCTTCCTTTAAATCGAAATGTATTTCTCTAATCAAAAAATCAAGTATTCTATTATGTTCTGGTTGGTGCAATGATAATTTGTTAAGTATATTAACTGATTTGTCGGATAGCCCGGTATAATTGCATATATACTGTAAGTCTTTGTCGGTAGTTTCTGCATTGGTTGCCCCTAAAAGGTAATCGGTTGTAACACCGTATTTTTTTGCAAGCATAACAAGGCTTTTATAATCAGGTGAACGCCGACCACATTCATAATTGGTAATTGTTGTTACCCTGCTGCATTGCAAATATTCGGCGATTTCGTCTTGTGTATAATTGCTTTGTTTGCGTGCAGCGGCAAGCCTTTTGGCTAAAATTTCATTTTGTGACATATTTTATCCTAACTTTCTTTATGTTTCCTTTTGTTTTCAATTACTTTAAATGTAACTTTTTGTGTTGACAATTCACATTGAAACAATTACAATAAAAGTAAACAAAGTGACTTTGCTATTATAATAACCGTTTTATAAGGCAATGTCAACTAATTTACAGTGAAAGGATAAAATAAAATGAAAGCAAATAAAGACATCAGAGAATATGCATTAAAAAAAGATGTGTATATCTTTGAAATTGCCAAAGGTTTAGGTATTTTCAAAACATCAATGTCCCGTAAATTGAGCAAGGAACTTTCACAGGAGGAGAAAGAACGCATATATAAAACCATTGATGATATAGCAGAGAGCAAAACAGCTACAACGGTGTAAGAGTATGCAGCTAATAAAATCCCAACGCAGCGGCAAAATGCAGTCAAATGCACAATGCCGTACAAAAGAAAACGCCGCTTGAAGTACGCCAATACCTCAAACGGCTAAAGCCCAAAACCTAACACAAAAAAGTTTACGGCTCTAATATGATTATATCATTTTTTAGCATAGCTGTAAACAGAAAGGAAAGAAAATGCAAAAACTTGCAAGAATGCGAACACTTGACGAATGTTACAAGGAAATAAAACAAATGGACGAAAACACTGCCATTTCAAAGTATTATATCAGACAGCTTGCAATCAGTGGGAAAATTCCCGTTGTAATGTGTGGTAAAAAGCGACTAATCAATCTTGACGGGCTTATAGATTACCTTTCGGGTACATATAATGCCGCTGCCGCTAATGTTATCCCATACGGATATACCAATCGTAAAGAACAATAAAAAGAATAAAACCGAATAAAGAAAAAGCCTCACCTAATAACCACATTAGACGAGGTCAAGCAGATTTTTCCGCTACAATCTTTAACACTTTTATTGTATCATTTTGCAGCGGAAAAGTCAAGAAAAATGCGGTATTTGTGCCGCTTTTTCGGGCTTGTATTCGGTATTAACAAGTCAACCTAAAGCAATGCTATTATACCGAAAGGCTAAAAAATGAAATCACGAGAAAAAAGAATAATATCGGGCAGCTATTTAGAGTTAGAATACTTCCCGATAACAGAACACGGGCACCGGCACGATAATAAGCGTAGGCTTACCAAAAAAGAGCAACAGAATCTAAACGAGAAAAACGCTGTAAAAAAATTAATAAGGCTTATTAATACTAATTTTGTAGCAGGTGATATATTAATTCACCCGACTTACAGGACTGATGAAATGCCAAACACCGAAAAGGAAGTTATAAAAGACATTCAAAATTATTTTAGATGTATTAAAGCATACAGAAAAAAGCACGGTTTGCCACCGGTAAAATACATTTATGTAGTTGAGTGTAAAAACGGGCGTTGGCATTGGCACGGAATAATGTCAGCTATTGACAGAGATGTAGCGGAAAAACTATGGAAACACGGAGATTATACAAACGCTGACCGCTTTCAGCCAACAGAGCAGGAGGGCGGCGAGGCGTTCGCAAGATACATCTCTAAAAAGCCTATGGGGAAAAGGCGTTGGAACAGTTCTACTAATTTAAAAAATCCGACAGTAAAAACAAAGGACGGGCAGCATACACGCAGAGGGATAGCACGCATAGCAACGCAGCGGATAAACGATAGAGCGTATTGGGAGCGTAAGTATAAAGGCTACCGCTTTGTATCTGCAACGCCTGTATATAACGATTATAACGGGTGGTGGTATATTTATGTCAAAATGTATAAAAGTAAGCTATCACAACCGTTATGATGAGGAAATAAATATATTATGTCCGCATATAAAAGAAATTAAAACTTGCAAAATAGTTTGTAAAAGTAGATTTTCTGATTTTGTAATATTAGAATTTAACTCCAATAAAAAACGAGATGAATATATATATAACTTCTGTTCTTGTAATTGTTGGCAAGGCTGTAAGATGTCAATTTTAAATAATGGTGGTTCGTAACAAATTTTAAAAGTAAATTTTCTTCCTATTTTTGCAAGATGAAAAAACAATGATATATTTATGCAATATGAAAACTTGCTTGACAATAAAAATAAGCAGCGGCAATACAATAAAGCCGCTGCATTAAAGATTATAATATTTTTGCAAACTTCTGTATAATTTGCAGTAAATCAAATTGTAATTCTTCTAAATCCTGCAAGTTGTCTGCTGTAAGTCCGTTTGTAAGAATATCATCGTTTACCTTTGCCAAAAGGAATAAAGTCATTTGATTTTCTTTAGTTAGTAGTGCAGTTTGTTTCATACGCTCACCGCTTTTATGACTTCCATTGTATTTTTTACCATTGCCATATAAATGCCCCTTTACATTTTATATGCTGTGTTTTTATACATCAGCTTTATAAATTTCAGAATTGCCACTAAAGCCTTGTGATTCTTAATAGCTTGTGTGTACTCTCTAATTTCATTTCTAATTACAATATCTGATTTCATTTTCAAGCCTCCGTTTATTTGTTTTCAGTTTTAAGATAAACAAAACATATGTAATCAAAAATCTTTTTAAGTTTCTTTTCGCTTTTGATTTTCGAAAGCATTTCGTCAATCATTTTCCTGTAATCACTCTTCATTGCGTAAGCCTCTTTTCATAAATTATATTGAAAGTGATAATCTCAAGCCCTGCACCATATCGGCATAAAAACCGCCTGTAATTGCCTGTAAGCGTGCATTTACGGTTGTGATATTATCAATTATGCCGCTTAATAAACACGCCACAGCAGCGGAAATATAGCCCATTTTGTACGGCTTGCCGCTGCCTACGCTTGCATATACTGCAATTGCGTTGCGATCGTACTGATTATCGCTTTCCCTGTTCAGAATAAAGCTGACCGTTTCGGGGTTGTATCTGCTTAAATGTTCTATTGCCTCTTGTCTGCGTTCTTTGGTAACGCCTGCAACCTTTACGCTTGCCTTGCCCTTTGCAAGTTTCCACCCATTCTAAAAGCCTGTGAAAGTGTATAGCCACCCTTGCGGAGATTGTTTGCTACCTTGCAGATGATTGAACGGTTTAACATTTCGCATTCCCCTTTCCTTATCCTGTGACTATATTATACTACAATGTTTAAGTGTATTCAATTGGTAAAATGTACAATGTTTAAGTGTAATAATTGTGCATAATTGTACTTGTTAAGTGTAAAGGATTATGCTATAATAGTATCTGTAAAGGAACGGTGGCGGCTGTTTCAGCTCCCTTGTGAAAGGGGGTGAGTGTCTTAATGACTGATGTAATTTTATTACTTACATTCGCTGTTGTCTTAACGGCAGTAAATGAAATCATAAAGAACATAAAAAAGAAATAACCGCCCTGTACGGCAATACAAGACGGTTATTGTTTCAATAATTTAGTTTTGCAAGCGGAACAGCTAAAGCCGTTCCTTTTCACCTTTATTATACATCAACAACAGGTCGGTTGTCAATAGATTAGGCGGTGAAAATATGGCAGAAAATAAAAACAGTAGGGCAAGAATTGAGGCTAATAACAGGTATAATGCTAAAGCCTATGACCGCATTAATATTGCCGTTCCTAAAGGGCAAAAAGACATCATAAAAGCCCACGCAGAAAAGAACGGCGAAAGCGTGAACGGCTTTGTTAATCGTGCTATTGATGAAACTATGCAAAGAGAAACGGAGAGCGGCACATAAATGATTGTGAAATATTCAAAGGCTGCATTAAAATTTCTTGCAAAGGCTGACAAGCCGACAATTACAAGAATCAGAGCAGCTGTTCAAGGATTAACACACACGCCGCCCGAGGGTGACATAAAAGTTATGCAGGGCTTTTCTGACGGCAGGCAAAGGCTTAGAGTAGGAAAGTACCGAGTAATTTACAGATACGGTCTTGATAATCAAATCGAAATCGTATATATTATTGACATAGGTTCTCGTGGCGACATATACAAATAAGAGGTGATTTTTATGTCTGAAAAAGCAGTACAAATCGCAGAAATGCTCGATATGCTCCCCGAAAGCGACCAACAGTTAGCGTATGAACTTGTAAAAAAGCTCGTGCTTGCGTGGGATCCTGATTTTACAAAGGTTACCGAACAGGAACGCAAGGACATTGAAAACGCCGAGCAAAGCGGCTTTGTAGATGAAAACGCTATTGATTGGGATAATCTTTCAAATTACGAATAAATAACAAAGCATAACACAAGGGCAAGTCTTGAAATACAGGCTTGCCCTTTCTGTTTGTTTTGTGCAGCGGAATAACACCAATCCCCCCCATAAAAAATTGAAATGTTCGCAGCCGCAGGACCGAGGGGCGTAGTTAGATTTTTTGCGTGCTTCGTGTATGACCCCCCTCCCTATTTTTTATCCGCTGCATAATATAAAATATCTCTGCGCGGAGCAGATGTCAGTACATAAAAATAAATTGTTCTAAATCTATTTTACGCAGCGGAAAAGTTGGGGGTTATTTGGGGTTTATTTGGGGTTTAATTTAACGAATAAACCCCAAAAATCACGAAACACTACAAAAACACAACCACCGAAAAACCGCATAAAATAGCCGTTTATTAAAGATTGCAAAAAGTGGCAAAAAGTGATAAAACGGTTTGGTAAGGACGAGGTCACGGGTTCAAATCCCGTTATCAGCTCCAAGGAAAAGATATTATCCGAATTTGTGGGTAATATCTTTTTTGATTAAAGATGAAATTGTAAAACGGGATTTGAAAGCCCGTAAAGAAAACAGTCCGGTGGACTGTTTTTAGGGCGTAGAGTTGATGAAAATATGACTGTGAACAAGCCGCAGCAGGCGAGGCAAAGAGTTTGAATAATTACAATCACCCGTTATCAGCTCCAAGGAAAAGATATTATCCGAATTTGTGGGTAATATCTTTTTTGATTAAAGATGAAATTGTAAAACGGGATTTGAAAGCCCGTAAAGAAAACACTCCGGTGGACTGTTTTTAGGGCGTAGAGTTGAAGAAAATATGACTGTGAACAAGCAGCAGTAGGCGAGGCAAAGAGTTTGAATAATTACAATCACCCGTTATCAGCTCCAAGGAAAAGATATTATCCGAATTTGTGGGTAATATCTTTTTTGATTAAAGATGAAATTGCAAAACGGGATTTGAAAGCCCGTAAAAAGCCCGTAAAGGAAACAGTCCGGTGGACTGTTTTTAGGGCGTAGAGTTGAAGAAAATATGACTGTGAACAAGCCGCAGCAGGCGAGGCAAAGAGTTTGAATAATTACAATCACCCGTTATCAGTTCCAAGGAAAGACATTATTCGTTTATGGATAAGGTCTTTTTGTTTACGCGGTTTTATATATTCACTGTTTTTACAAACAGACATTAATTTGGTATTATAAAGTTAAAAAAATTTAAAATTATGCACGAAAATGTGTGTTTGCAGTTGTATTAACAGTAAAGGGAGGTTACAAATGAGTGATTCATTCGGTACCGAAAAACAAAATCGAACAAGTAATTGTAAAATATGCGGATATGATATTTCGCATTGCATATCAAAATTTAAAATCAAAAGCTGACGCCGAGGATATTTTTTTCAAGAGGTTTGCGTTACATTACTTACAAAGAACCCGCCTCTTGACGATGAAAAACATTTAAAATATTGGCTTATACGGGTTACCATAAACAAATGCAATAATTTTCATAAGTCGTTTTGGCATAATAAGATTGAGTCAATCGACAAATATACAGAACTTGAACAGCCGCAAACAAAGGCTGTAATGGAAGAAATTTGGCAGCTTCCAAAGCAGTACAGAAATGTTATTTATCTGTATTATTATGAGGATTATTCAATTGCAGAAATAGCCCGTATAATGGACAAAAGTCAAAATACAATCAGTTCGCAGCTGCAGAGGGCAAGAAAAAGACTCGGCAAAATTCTATCCGAAGGAGGACTTTAGTATGCGTAAAAATTTATATACGAAAACAATCAATGATATTAAAATCAGTGAGAATGCAGTTAATTCTGCGATAGAAAATATTTATAGCAAGCAAAGCAATGACAACATTATTGACATTAAGAAAAGTAAAAATAAAAAAGTAAATAAAGTTATTGCAGCTTCTCTTGTTGCGGCAATGCTTGTTTCGGGAGGTGAGTTCAATGTATTACTTTAGTGACAAAGGTATAAAAATTTTGGAGGATAATTTTATGAAAATTAAAAAATATTAGTATCAGCAATAAGCGCAGCATTAATATCAACATCAGATAAATAATTAAATTGTGAGAGGTATTCCAATGAAGAAAACAACTGCAATGATGGCATTATTTTTAACAATTTGTGCTGCTGTATTTTTTTATGGCTGTACGAATAAATCTTCATACTCAAATTCCGATGATGCATATATAAATTATGCAACAGATATGCAGCTAATGTACCATATCGGCGGAAATGCACCTATGACAAAATCAGATAAAGGTTATTATTATATCGGTGATGACGGAATCGTGATTTTTATTGATAAAGAAACAAAAAAGGCTACTCCTCTTTGTTCAAAACCAAATTGTACTCACGATGACCCTGAAGCTTGCGATGCCTATTTAAACTTAACGGAGAAGCCCCAAATACAATATAATGACGGATATTTGTATGCTTTATGCGGAGAGTATGACAAGAGCTATATAAATTACAATACATATCTTATGCGTATGAAGCCTGATGGAAGCCAAAGGGAAAATCTCACGGGAAGCTTTAATTTTTATGATTTTGAATGGTTCATACACAGGGGATATTTTTATTGCTCTACTGATTCATCAGTAATCAGAATACCTCTTGATTCACCTAAATCAGAACCGCAGATTCTATACAAAACGGATTACTATATTGAGTCCGGCTTGAGAGCTGTTTCTCAAATATGTGCGTATAAGAATTATTTTTTACTTTACTGCCGACGAGAGAAATGAAAAAGAGGAAGGACCCGGTTTAAGTATCAAATGTATCAATTTGGATACATTAGAGATTAATGACATTCCTAAAGCTAAAGGCTATCAGGTGTCTTATAATTTCTTTTTAGACAACACAATGATTGCGTCCTATTACGATAAAAATTCGGATGAAAATGTTTATCTTAAATGCGATTTGGATGGAAATGTAAAGGAAAGCTTTTTCACAATAGCTCATAAAGATAATTTGCGATATTCAACCGATGGAAAATACATATATGGTGATAATTGTGTGCAGGTCACCAGAAAAGATGCAGAAAAACAGATTATTACGGTTTACGATTTAAATATGAATGAGATAGATTCGTATGCTCCGCCTGAATTTGAAAATATAGTATGCAATAATATTAATCCACAGGATAATGAATATTTTATTTTTGAATCTGTAGATGATAACGGAGAACGAATTTTAGCTATGGCGGATAAAAGTCAACTCGGCTCAATCGGCGGCGAAACTATAAAATTCACAGAGCTTTGCAAGCTGAAATGGGCTGAAAAGAAGAACAGTAATTACTATGTAGAGGGACAGGCGGGAGTTGTATGAGAATTGCAGGTAGCGAATATTTAAAGCTGTTTTCAAACAAAATATTTCTTATTTGCATCATCGCCTTTTTCTGCGCCGATTCTCTGTTTTTCGTAATGCTTCAATCCTCTGATTATGAAAATTCGGCAATTTCAAGTGATGTCGGGGCATATGAACAGCTTATTCGGGAATGTAACGACGCAGAGGATAAAAATGCGTTCTTTGAAAGCAAGAACACGGAGATACAGATTGCACAAATTCTTTTGCACAACGGAAATGCAGATGAATACAAGGAAAAATATCCAAAGCTGTATGACAATGCGGCAGGCTTGGACTTGAACGATGATGAGCTGTTCAACCGCTCGGTTATGCTAAGCAACATACAGGCTCAGCTCTCTCACATAGACAGCTATGAAGAGTTTATTTCCAATATGAAGTCGAGAGCCGAGCAACAGAGCAGCTTTTCCATTTTTGCAGAGCCGGACAGTTTTTCGTTCAGAAATATTGAAAAAACTCCCGTGGATTTTGCCGAGGTTAAAGGTGTTAAGCCCATCCTCGGCAACAACAAGGCGGTTGAAGCCGCAACCTCATATGAGGTTTCAAGCTATATTTTGCTAATTATCGTATTGCTCGTCAATATTTTGATGTTCTCCGTTGAAAGAGAAAAGGAGCTTTATATTCTTGTGCGGTCAACGGCAAAGGGCAGACTGCAAACAATAGCCTGCAAGCTCTTGGTTGTTTTGAGCGTTACGGCGGTTGTTAGTCTGCTGTTCTATGCGAGCAACATTATGATGGCAGGCACAGTCTACGGCTTTGGAGATTTGAGCCGCCCCGTGCAGTCGAGCAAGCTGTTTTTAAACTGCGCATTAAATGTTACAATGCTTGAATACCTGATTTTGTGGGTACTCGGCAAAACGCTTTTGCTCTGCTCTCTGTCAATGCTCACGGCATTTTTATTCGTGGTTATCAAGTCCTCCGCAAAGACCTATTTAATCTTGGCGTCGGCACTGATTTTTGAATTTTCCTGCTTCATTTTCATTGACGGCAGCTCTGTGTTGGCTTCGCTAAAATTTATAAATATTTTCTACCTTATCAGCGGCAACAATATTTTCGGCTGTTATCAGAATGTCAATATTTTTTCACAGCCGATTAACATAATCACCGTTTTCATCGGCTTAGCTATAGCTCTCTCCGTTGTCGGAGTTTTGGGAGCGGCATTGGCGTTTTCAAGGCTGTCACAGCATAACGGCAAGCTCGTTTTGCTCGACAGGCTTATGTCACGGCTCGGACGGTTTAAGAAAATCAACGGAAGTGTGAGAATATACAGCGGCGAGGCTTACAAGCACTACAAAACCTCCTTCGCCCTTGTCGCAGTAATTATCCTCGTGGCTCTCGGCTTTGTCAGCTACAATGATGATTTGAGTATTATATTCATAAGTCCTCAGGAAAGCGCCTATGACACCTATATGCAAACACTTGAGGGTGAGCTTGACGAGGAAAAGTATGATTTTATCGAGAGTGAAAGGGCTTATTTTGACGAGCTTACAAGAGAAGCCGAGGAGCTTTCAGCCGACACCACGATTTCGGCTGAGGAAAAAACGAACAGGCTCAATACCATTGATGGTATTTTAAGCATAAGAGGAATGGCATTTGAGGACATTTGCGCTCAGCTTGAATATGTTAATGGAAAGGCTGAGCTGACGGGCGAAAAGCCTGCACTTGTCAATGAAGTGGTGAACAAGCGGCTGACTATGGACACCTTTAGGGAGTGGGAGTATTTGCTCTGCTCTTAGCCGTGGTTATCTTCTGTACCTCTAACATTTTGGCAATTGAATACAAGACCTCTATGGTTAACTTGATTTCGGCAAATAAGCACGGCAAAGCGAGGCTGTTGATTATAAAGCTCTTGACCGTCCTGATTACCACGGTGATTTCCTATATCTTAATCTATCTGCCGTATATGCTCAACTTTATCAAGACCTTCGGCACGGCATCATTTGATTTACCGCTTGCATATTCAAGAAATTTTTCGGCTCTGACAAGCGGCATAACCGTGGGCGGATATATTCTTGCTCTCGGCTTTGTTCATCTGCTTGCGGCAGTCGGCACAACGACTTTGGTCTATCTGCTCTCCTACATATTTAAAAATCAGTTTGTGACAATGATAATTTCAAGCGGCTTGCTCCTTATACCCTGCGTGGTGTTCATTGATAACAACAAAATCCGTATGGTATCGGCATTTTCAAATAATGCTCAGACAGCCGTTATCGGCATAATCACCGCCGTTTGTCTGCTGATAATCGCAGTATCGGCTCTGATTATCTTTGTTCCCAAGCGCAAAAGTACGAAATTTATAATTTAAGTTTCAAAACAAAAGAGGTTGTAAATATGGAATTAGCTTTAAATCGTATCAGCAAAACCTATAAAAAGGGCTCGGTAAAGGCGCTTGATAATTTCAGCGTTATCTTAACTCCGGGAGTATACGGCTTGCTCGGACCGAACGGAGCAGGCAAGTCCACGCTGATGAACATTATCACCGACAACCTCAATGCCGACGGCGGAGAGGTGGTTTACGGCGGTGAAAATATCAAAAAGCTCGGCAAGGATTACCGAGCCGTACTCGGCTATATGCCCCAACAGCAGGGCTTGTATGATGATTTCACCCTCAACCGCTTTTTGTGGTATATGGCGGCTTTAAAGGGCTTAAAAAAGAAAGAAGCCAAGGAAAAGATCACTCAGCTTCTTGAAACGGTTAATCTGACAGATGCCGCACATAAAAAGTTAGGCTCGTTTTCGGGCGGTATGAAGCAGAGAGCCTTGATTGCTCAAGCGCTTCTGAACAATCCCGAAATTCTCATACTTGACGAGCCAACGGCAGGACTTGACCCGAAGGAGAGAATACGCATACGCAACTTCATCAGCGAGATTGCCGAGGATAAAATTGTCCTAATCTCCACCCATGTTGTGTCGGATATTGAGTTTATCGCAAAGGAGATTATTTTGCTTAAAAAAGGTCAGCTCATCTCCCACGATTCCCCGAATAAGCTGACAAAGGAGCTTGAAAATAAAGTCTTTGAGGTCGAAATTCAAAGGGAAGATTTAAAATATTTTCAAGACAATTACCGTGTTTCAAATCTCTGTCACAACGACAACAGCATAATAGTCCGCATCGTGACCGATAACCCGCCGACAGACTTCCAATACACAACCGCAAAACCAACCCTTGAGGACTTGTACCTCTACATTTTTGAACAGGGAATTTAAAAATATTTTAATTCGGAGCATTAAACATAAATAATATGTTACCGGTAGATGAGTCTTTACTTACTCCAATAGATATGAAAGTACGCCCTGATGATACACCGAGGGATATAGCTTATAAGGAGCTTTTAAAGGATCAGCTTGCTTTTTGTCAAAGTAATAGTGAGTTGATTTTAAAGAGAGCTAATAAGCTTTATGACATTGTAGTAAATTATCCTGATAAAAACATTAATCTCGTAAAAAGATGCTGCAGGTTTGATAAACTTGAAAAGGTGTTACAAAAATACTTAAACAATTAAATAATAAATTCATTGTTAAGCTGTTACAGAAATGTAGCAGCTTCAGCCTGTAGAAAAAGTCCAGTAAAAGCTGGGCTTTTTCGACAAGCTGAACAGTCCGCTGGACTGTTTTTATGGCGTAGAGTTGATGAAAATATGACTATGAACAAGCCGCAGCAAGCGAGGCAAAGAGTTTGAATAATTACAATCACCCGTTATCAGTTCCAAGGAAAGACATTATTCGTTTTTGGATAAGGTCTTTTTGTTTACGCAGTTTTATATATTCACTGTTTTTACAAACAGACATTAATTTGGTATTATAAAATTAAAAAATTTTAAAATTATGCACGAAAATGTGTGTTTGCAGTTGTATTAACAGTGGAAGGAGGTTACAAATGAGTGATTCATTCGGTACCGAAAAACAAAATCGAACAAGTAATTGTAAAATATGCGGATATGATATTTCGCATTGCATATCAAAATTTAAAATCAAAAGCTGACGCCGAGGATATTTTTCAAGAGGTTTGCGTTACATTACTTACAAAGAACCCGCCTCTTGACGATGAAAAACATTTAAAATATTGGCTTATACGGGTTACTATAAACAAATGCAATAATTTTCATAAGTCGTTTTGGCATAATAAGATTGAGTCAATCGACAAATATACAGAACTTGAGCAGCCGCAAACAAAGGCTGTAATGGAAGAAATTTGGCAGCTTCCAAAGCAGTACAGAAATGTTATTTATCTGTATTATTATGAGGATTATTCAATTGCAGAAATAGCCCGTATAATGGACAAAAGTCAAAATACAATCAGTTCGCAGCTGCAGAGGGCAAGAAAAAGACTCGGCAAAATTCTATCCGAAGGAGGACTTTAGTATGCGTAAAAATTTATATACGAAAACAATCAATGATATTAAAATCAGTGAGAATGCAGTTAATTCTGCGATAGAAAATATTTATAGCAAGCAAAGCAATGACAACATTATTGACATTAAGAAAAGTAAAAATAAAAAAGTAAATAAAGTTATTGCAGCTTCTCTTGTTGCGGCAATGCTTGTTTCGGGAGGTGCGTTTGCCCTTTTCAAAGCCTGCTCAAAATCAAAACGGATTTGTTATTACGGCCGCAGCTGCTGAATTATCAAAAAACAAGCCGGTCAAAATTGCTCAAATAAATCCGGATTATGCTGTGGGCTTTAGCTATAAAAGTTACGAAGAAGTATTTAATATTATGCTTTCCTGCAAGGGTGATAATATTAGCTCAATTACCTATACTGCCAAAGGAAGATCATATTTTACTGTTGATAGCAATTATAGTGACGATATTTATGATACAGTATTGTTAACCGATTCCGAAGAATTTATGAATTTCCGATGATTATTCTGAATTAGCTTTACTCAATGGTAAGAATTATGCAAGTTTATCCGTTAAATACGATAAACAGTTTGCAAATAAACACTGAGGTATATGAAGATTCACCTCTTAGTATGAATGTTTATCTTACTGCAAATGACAGCGAAACAGCGGCTGCGGTGCTTAAAAAGCACGATATATACTGTTTATACAGTGACGACGCTTTACTTAAAAACGCACGAGATGATTATGCTGAATTACTCGGTGAAGATTTTGACAAAGGATACGATGTAGACAACTACAACAAATCTGACTTGATTGATATGTATAACGAGCTTTATTCACAGCTTTTTGAAGGAGTATCGGTTGATGTAACCGTTAAGTACAATGACGGCACAGAGGAAACCCAGACCGTTGATTTTAATGTTGAACCGATTACCGAAGAAACGGCAGACGAATATCTCAAAGAAAACGGATATAATGGCGAGAGAAACAGCTTGTATCATTTACTCGGTTCATGTGCTGCTATCACGGCAACTCTAAGATGATTGCAAAATTATAATAAAAATTAATAATCAACAAACTCCATTGTTATAACACAAAACTCTCGGGTCAAATCTGTCCGAGAGTTTTTGTAGTTTATGCGTGTGAAAGAGTGGGGAAGAACATTTGCAATTATTTCATCTTTAATTTTGCAAGTGTATTGATTTATGGTTTTGAATCCGAGCTTTTTATAAAAATCAACGGCACCGAGGTCGCCAAAAAGATAAAATCCGTCACAGCTGTTTTTATATTCGTTTATAATTGCGTTTATAAGCGTGAATTCCCAAAGTAAATTCCACTCCTTTCCTACTGTGGAATTTACTTTGGGAATTCACTAGGAAAAGATATTATTCGTTTTTGAAAATTATTACTTGACTTTAGTTCGTGATACATTTATCATTATAATTTATCATTATATATACACGAGTAATAGAATATAAGGAAGACTGATGGGATGATTGTAGTCGTTTTTTAGATACATAGTTGTTCTCATAGGATTATTTGTAAAGTTTTTATGATTTTTAAAAAACTTACACACTTTTCTTGACAAAGCCAACTTTTAATTGCATTATAAAAGCGCTCAAGGTACAGTACCCGAGCGCTTTTATCCGTATGAAAAAGTCTGTTATTATTGAATTCCTGCCAAAGCATTAAATATTATAGCATACACATACGATGAACCGATTGCCGCATTCTTTGCAAATGACGGATTTTGCAACATTTTTACCGCACCTTCAAGCTCTGATTTTGTAATTTTCCAATTCGCTTTCGGAATAAAAATACTGTTTTCATTTACAACATATGTAAATTTTGTATTCTCTTTTGTGGTAATTACATTGCCTGTGCATCTTACGATTTCTTCCCAGATGTCATTAAAAGTCATTTTTATTATTCGGCAACTTCTGCAAGTTTTTTAGTAACTCTTGCTGTCACATCAATATAATAATCGTAATCTGCTTTTGAAAGAGAATCCTCGTCAATATCGTCTATCTTCTTGCCCCAATCAGCATACTTCGACACAAACTCCGTGTAATCTTTCATAAGTCCTGCAGGATTGTCACTGCTTGAGTACTTCTTCATAAAGTCAACATAATCATTCATAAAGTCCTCGTAATCGTCCATTACTTCCTTAAAATCAGGATCAACGGTGTCGGAATCGTTATCCTCTTCTTTAGAACTTTCTTCATCTTTTTGACTTTCTTCTGCCTTTGAACTTTCCTCCTCAGAAGATTCATCGTCCTTTGAGCTTTCTTCTGCCTGCGAACTTTCCTCTTCCTTAGAACTTTCAGAAAAAGTATAGTCAGGAATACTTACGTCGCTTGTGGCTTTTTTTGAGCCACAACCTGTAAAAACCAATGTAGAAGTGACCGCCGCAACCACTGCAATAAATGTACATAAAACTTTTTTAACGGTATTTTTCATAATAAATTCCTCCTTTTATTAAATTCGTTGACATTATTATATAAAAAGCCAAATAAAAAAGTGTATGCTGACAGCATACACTAAGAAAAAATTTATGTTATAATATTGTTGTACTATGGAAAATAATTACCATAAATAAGATACCGTTGTAACGGCACGGAAAATCGACATACCGACAAACATACTCACAACGGCTAATGAGTAAAAAATAAGCTTCCTTAAAGTTTTAGGCATATCCCTTATTTTGGGAATACAACTCTGAAAGCCGAAAAGGTCAGAGAAAAATGAAATGGGAATAAAGAAAAGCAGTATTACCATAAGCGTGACGGGAAAAAAGTTCAGTATATTTATTACGCAATACTTGCTGTACATACCTATAATCCATAAAAACATCCAGCCGTACATTACGCACGCAAAAACACGCACACCTTTCTTTTCCGAACGGAGTCCGGGGAAATTTTCCATAAAATTGTCGGCAAAGTTAAAGCCGTAAACTCTCTTTCTTTTCAAAGCGGCGTCTAAATCTTCTATCCGTTCAAAACGCTTTTCAACATTGTATTCTGTACATTTTTTAATAATATCCGCAACATCACCGTCACGGTACATAACTTCTGACGGAATATGACCTGTTAGCATATAATTAAGCAAAACTCCCAGAGCATAAATATCTGTTTTGCAGTCGCTTTGCTTAAAGCCGAATTGTTCGGGTGCGGCATAACCCTCTGTACCGAGAACCTGCGTATCGTGTTTGGCGTTTTCTTTATGCAGTCTTGAAATTCCAAAATCAATTATCTTAACAACACCGTCAAAACCTATGATAATATTGGACGGAGTAATGTCACGATGGGTAATTGAATATTTGTGCAAAACACTGAGTCCGTTGCAAATCTGACGGGCAATATTTATGGCATAATCTTCCGCAAAAGTACCTTTTGACAAATACTGCTCAATGGTATGACCTTGTACATATTCTTCAAGAATAATGCAGGCATTGCGGTCAGTGATAACATCAAAAACTTTTGCAATATGGCAATTATTAATTTTACTGACAGCGTTATGTACCTCAAATTCGTAAGCGGGCATAATCTTTTTCACCATAAGCCGACCCGTGCTGCGATTGCGCACAAGCTGTGTCGTTCTGTTAATCTGTAACAACATCAAATTGCCAAAGTGAAAATTTATATTCAAACTCGTTCATTTTTGCACCTCCCCTCTTGTAAATATTAGCATAAATTTGTATAAAAAGGAAGATATAAATTGAAAAAATCAACTGATGAACTTCTCAATAGCTTAAAATCAAAAAGTAATCTTGACGATTATTTTAAAGAAAACTCGGATCAGCTGAATTTTGCGACATTACCTCAAATGCTTGAAAGTATTATACAAAGCAAAAAGATAAGCAAATCAGAGGCTATAAATAATTCTATGATAGAAAAGCACTACGGCTATCAGATATTCCAAGGAATAAAGACACCGTCAAGAGATAAGCTGATAATGCTCTGCATTGGAATAGGTGCGGATCTGACCCAGACAGAAAAACTGCTGAACAGTATAAAAGCGTCACCTCTGTATGCCAAAGACGGCAGAGATGCGGTAATAATGTTTGGACTGCTTCACAAACTAAGTGTAATTGATATTAATTTAATGCTGTATGACAGAGGCTTTGATGTACTTGAATGATAAACGAAAAATCCGACTTCATATGAAAGAAGCCGGATTTTTGCTTAATCACTTAAATTTAACAATAAAAAATGCCCACCCTATTGGATGGACACTTTGATGTTGGCATCTCCCTATCTTTCCAGGCCGTCACCAGCCAAGTATTTTCGGCACCACTGAGCTTAACTTCTGTGTTCGGTATGGGAACAGGTGGACCCTCAGCGTCATTAACACCAACTGTTTAATTATGTTCTCTCTTGAGAACAGTATTGATTATATCACTGTGCGTTCACTTTGTCAACACTTTTTTACAATTTTTTCACAAACACAAAACATATCAATTAAAGGCAATTATTGACAATTAAATAATTCAGTTTAAGTTATTTTTACCGTCAGAAAGCTTTTATTATAAAAACAAATTTTGCCTAATCTATCTTAAATTTGAGAAGTGACAACTTATTTACAACAATATTACTCCGAAAAGATTGTTTATTGTCAAAGCTTGTGGTATAATTTGTACATATGTTTACTTGAAACGGAGAATTGCGATGAAGAGAAATATTGCAATAAAAATCACCGCTTTTTTGCTTTCCGCAATGAGCGCTATAACTTTGATTTCAGGCTGTGGCAAAAAAAATGACATTGCCGATGATTTCCGGGAAAACAGCACTGCAACAGTATCAAGAGCGTCAAGGGACAGTTGCGTTATTCAAAATTTCGATATAATATATCAGGAGCCTGAACTTCCTACGGGCTGCGAAGTAACCGCCCTTACAATGGCTATGAACTACAGCGGCTGCAATGTTGACAAATACACTATGGCTACCGAATACCTCCCCTGCACTCCTTACGACATTGAGTACGGCGAGGACGGAAACCTTTACGGCTCAAGTCCCGAACAATACTTTATCGGCGACCCTACAAGCGTTTACGGCTATGTCTGCGGCACAACTCCTATTGTAACGGCGGCAAATAACTATTTTAAATACACGGGCAGCAAACTGAAAGCCATAGACATTACAGGTTCTACCCCGCAGGAACTGTACGAACTTGTCGATAAAGGCTACCCGATTGTGGTATGGGTTACTATAGGTATGGTTGAGCGCAGTGACATTGAATCCTGGACAGGAACAGACGGCAAACAATACGATTGGTGTATGGACGACCATGCAGCCGATTTGATTGGCTACAGTGCCGACACGGTAACCATAGCAGACCCTATTAACGGACTTGTTGAATATCCGAAAGAAAATTTTGAATCTGTCTTTACATCAAGAAATAATAAATGCGTTGTACTGAAAAACGGATGAGATTATTTTAATACTACTAAGCATTAAATACTGTGTTTATAATAAATATTTGTAAAGGAACGGTGGCGGCTGTTTCAGCCCCCTTGCGAAAGGGGGTGTATTCCAATGGCATAGATTACATACTTGTTTGTTCTCGCAAATGTTTTACACCGCCGAACTTGAAAATGTATATTACAGTGTTACAGTGAAAAATCGGATTGCTTTATCGTTGCAGACATTGAAAACAACAATGTATATTTGCACAGTGTGCTTTACAAAAATTACATTACGCTATTTTTAAAAAACTTACACACTTTTCTTGACAAAGCCAAAAAGTTTGGCAAGTTTCAAATTTGATTTTTAAAATAGCAATTTGCTAAACAATATTTACATTATTATTTTTCCCCGCAAATTTTTTCAAGACTTGCTTTGTCGAGTATTTTTATTCCTCTGTAATGTGTGGCAAGTATGCCTTGCGACGATAATCTGCTTAGTGTTTTGGTTACCGTAATTCGTGACACGCCTACCGTCAATGCAATTTCCTCGTGTGTGAGCGATACTTTGCCGTCAACCATATCGTCAAGCAAAAGTTTTGCTATTCGTGCGTCTGCCTGCATAAATGTCATTGAGTCAAGCTGGGTGGTAAGCAGTCTTATTCTTGTGGCGAGAATTTCAAGCAGTTCAAATGCAATCGGAGGATTTTTTTTTTGAATAAGGTCGAGGAGAATTTTTTTTATCAATAATAGTCAGCTCGCTTGCAGTTACGGCTTTTGCGGAGCTTACCCTCGGTTTGTGGTCAAAAAATGCACCTTCGCCTATAAGTTCGCCTTTTGAGGCAGTGTTCAGAGTTTTTTCCATTCCGTCGGGAGAAATCATAAATACGGTTGCTTTGCCTTTCTTTATATAGTAAAAGCTGTCTGCAATGTCGCCTTGGTGATAGATTATTTCGCCTTTTGCAAAAGATTTGGTGTACGGCAAACTGTCAAACAGAGTTTTCATATCGTAGTGTATGTTGTAAAGTTGTGTGGGAGGAGTGTTGAGATTGTTTTCCATAGTTTCACCTCGGTTGTCGATTGGCAAATGCGGTTTATAAAACTTTTGCCGAGCAATTATAAAAGTTTGGTCAACCTTTTTAACGGCTTGACCTAAATTCTTAAATTATTTGCCTAAAATTGAGCGATAAACCATATTTTAGCGACAAAGTTCTTATTTTGCTTTAATTGTAGCATACTTTACAATCTTTTTGCAAGCGGTATGTAATAATGATATTAGAAAATATAAGGAGTGATATTTATGGGTATGACTATGTCACAGAAAATTCTTGCGGCTCACGCAGGTCTTTCAGAGGTTAAGGCAGGTCAGCTTATTGAGGCTAAACTCGATATGGTACTCGGTAACGATGTAACATCACCTGTTGCAATCAATGTTTTTGAACAGAACGGTGCAACAGCAGTATTTGATAACACTAAAATTGCTATGATTATGGACCACTTTACTCCTAATAAGGATATTAAAGCGGCTACTCAGGTTAAGCAGGTAAGAACTTTTGCAGATAAATACGACATCAAAAACTACAGAGATGTAGGTCAGATGGGCATTGAGCACGCACTTTTGCCTGAACAGGGTCTTGTCGGACCTGGTTGTTTGTGCATCGGTGCAGACTCGCACACCTGTACATACGGTGCACTCGGTGCATTTTCGACAGGTGTCGGCTCAACAGATATGGCCGCAGGTATGATTAGCGGTAAGGCATGGTTCAAAGTTCCTGCCGCTATTAAATTTAATCTTGTCGGCAAGCCACAGGGATTTGTAAGCGGTAAAGATGTTATCCTCCACATTATCGGTATGATAGGTGTTGACGGTGCGCTTTACAAATCAATGGAATTTACAGGCGAGGGCGTTCAGTACCTCAACATTGATGACAGACTTTGCATTGCAAATATGGCTATTGAGGCAGGCGCTAAAAACGGTATTTTCCCTGTTGACGATGTAACCCGTGAATACTGCAACGGCAGATATCAGGGTACACCTGTTGAATATACAGCAGATGAGGACGCTGTGTACGACGAGGAATACACAATTGACCTTAGTGAAATTCGTCCTACCGTTGCTTTCCCGCATCTTCCGGAAAACACAAGAACAGTTGACGAAATCGGCGAAACAGAGGTTAAGATTGACCAGTGCGTTATCGGTTCCTGCACAAACGGCAGAATTACCGACCTTAGAGCTGCCGCAGAGGTATTCAAGGGCAGAAAGATAGCAAAGAATGTAAGATGCATTATCTTCCCGGGTACACAGGCAATCTGGTTACAGGCTATGCACGAGGGACTTTTTGATATATTTATTGAGGCAGGCGCAGTAGTTTCTACTCCGACTTGCGGCCCTTGTCTTGGCGGACATATGGGTATTCTTGCCGCAGGCGAAAAAGCTATTTCAACAACAAACCGTAACTTTGTAGGCAGAATGGGTCATGTTGACAGTGAGGTTTACCTCGCAAGCCCGGCTGTAGCTGCCGCAAGTGCTGTTAAGGGTTACATTACAGACCCTGCAAAGCTTTGATTTTTTGAAAGGTAGGTACTGATTATGAACGCTAAGGGTACAGTCCACAAGTTTGGCGATAATGTAGATACAGATGTAATTATTCCTGCTCGTTACCTCAACACAGCATCTCACAAAGAGCTTGCCGCTCACTGTATGGAGGATATTGACGCAGAATTTGTAAATAAGGTTCACGAGGGCGACATTATGGTTGCCGAAAAGAACTTCGGCTGCGGTTCTTCAAGAGAACACGCACCGATTGCAATTAAAGCAAGCGGTATTTCCTGCGTAATTGCTTCGACTTTTGCAAGAATTTTCTACCGCAACTCAATTAATATCGGTCTTCCGATTCTTGAGTGTGACGAGGCAGCAAAGGAAATCAAAGAGGGCGATGTTGTTTCTGTAAACTTTGATACAGGTGTTATCACAGACGAAACAACAGGCAAGACTTATCAGGCAGAGCCTTTCCCGGAGTTTATTCAGAACATTATTAAAAAAGGCGGACTTATTAAGTCTATTATGTAATTTATGGGCAACAAAGGCAAAATTTTGCCGCTTCTTTGCAAAATTAAAGGTTCTGTCCTAAATGTTGGAGTAGTATTAATAAATTATGTTTTATCGCATAGCTTTAGCTAAATAATTTTAAAATTTAGGTCAAGCCTTTTTAAAGGCTTGCGGGTTTGGGCAGCGCCCATAAAATCTTTCGATATTACAATTCTTCGGGCGCAAACAGCCACGCTGTTTGCGTGCGTGCACATAGTTTGAAAAACAGGCGACGACAGCCTTTTCAAAAAGAATTTGCTTATTTATTGTTTAATGAATGGCTTTCTTGTTGCTATCGCATTTAAGGGCATTCGCCGTTGCGTTCAAGCCGCCAAACAGCGAGCTGTTTGGCTATCGTTAGATTGCATAAACGGAAAGTATTTGTGGGCTTTGCCCACACCCACGACCTTTGAAAAGGTCGACCAAACTTTTATAATTGCTTGATAAAGCAATCAGCTAAACCATAATTTCCAAAACTTTTGACAAAGAACCTTTTTATCGGAAATTAAAAAAAGCTATATATTAACAAGATTGGTGAATTATGGTAAACGAAATTTTTGAAAAACTTTCCGCATTGCCGCAGGTAGAGGCTATTGCTCTCGGCGGTTCCCGTGCAAACGGTGTTTTTGACGAAAAATCAGATTATGATGTTTATGTGTATGTTACAGATAACATCGACAACGGTGTAAGAGAAAATATCCTTGCGCCTTACTGTTTGCAAATGGAAATCGGAAATCATTATTGGGAGTTTGAAGACAATATTATACTCAAAGACGGTGTTCCTATGGACATTATATACCGTCCTATGGATAAATTCGATAAATTTATAAGCTATACTGTTTTTGAACATCACGCAAACCACGGTTATACAACTTGTTTTTGGCATAACATTATTACATCGCAGATCGTGTATGACCCAAGCGGTAAATATGCGGAGATTAAAAAGAAGTTTACCGTTCCGTATCCCGAAGAACTCCGTCAAAATATTATAGATTTAAATATGAAGATGCTTTCGGGTATTTTGCCGTCATTTGACAAGCAGATAAAAAGCGATTGACAGAAACGATTTTGTAAGTGTAAATCACAGAACAGCCGCTTTTGTTGCAAGCTATTTTGATGTTATTTTTGCAGTGAACAGACTTACCCACCCGGGAGAAAAAAGACTTGTTCAAATTTGCAAGGAGCGCTGTGAAATTTTACCAAAGGATTTTGAAGAAAATCTTGACAAATTGCTTAAGGAAAAACCGACTGAAAAAATTATGGAAGTTATTGCCGATATGGTGAAAAACCTTAAAGAGATAATTTAGATTTAGATTTAAATTTATTTTCATTTAGTTATAGTTGCCGCAACATTTAAACAAACAGCTTTGTTTTCGCTTATGCCGATTCAAAGCTGTTTTTATTTATTTCAAACCGTTGCCAAATAACCTAATCTTGTAAATGTGATTTATAGATGCTATAATTATCGTATAAATAAAACGGAGATGAAACGGAGATGAAGATTTGAAAACAGCAGTAATCACAGGAGCGTCGGGCGGTATCGGCTCGGCAACGGCGCTTGCTTTTGCAAAGGACGGATACAATGTTGTTTTGCAGTATAACAATTCACAAGACAAGGCGCTTGCGCTTGCAAAAAAGATAGAGAACGAAACTAACTCGACTGCATTACCTGTTAAAGCGGATGTTTCATCTTCGCAAGAAGTTACTTTCCTTTTTGACGAAGTTGAAAATCGGTTCGGCAATGTTGATGTGCTTGTGAATAACGCAGGAATAGCACAGCAAAAACTTTTTACGGATATAACGGATGAGGATTGGAGAAGAATGACAGGCACTAACCTTGACGGTGTTTTTTATTGTTCAAGAGAGGTACTGAAACGCTTTATGATAATCACAGAGGGGTTATACTAAATGTCAGTTCAATGTGGGGGCAGGTAGGTGCGTCCTGCGAGGTGCATTACAGCGCCGCAAAGGCAGGTGTAATCGGACTTACAAAGGCGCTTGCAAAGGAAGTCGGACTTTCGGGTATTCGTGTCAATTGCATTGCACCCGGAGTTGTGATGACCGATATGATGAAATCGTTTGACGAGCAGACTGTGAATGAATTAAAAGATGAAACTCCGCTCAATATGCTCGGCGAACCTGATGATATAGCGCAGACCGCATTGTTTTTGTGCTCGGATAAGGCAAAGTTTATTACAGGACAAGTCCTCGGTGTAAACGGCGGATTTGTGATATAAATTCAGATTAACAAAGAAAATATAAAAATCGGTTTTTTATACTCTGTTTTATGATTAAAGTTTGTTTATTACGGAATTTTTAATCAATCTTTTAACGCTATTATAATAAAATGTTGAAAACTTCGTTCAAAGGAGAATATCAATGAATCCCAAAATGGCAATACTCCGCAAAAGAGCTATGGCACTGCCTCTTTTGCCCGGGGTATATATTATGCATTCCGCTGACGGTGAAATTATTTACATCGGAAAGGCAAAGGCTTTGAGAAACCGTGTCAGCCAATACTTTGGTTCTCAAAACAACCACGCAGAAGTGCGCCGTATGGTTGACAATGTTGACCACTTTGAATACATTATCACAGACAGCGAGTTTGAGGCGCTCATTCTTGAGTGCAGTCTGATTAAACAGCACACCCCAAAATATAATATTCTCCTTAAAGACGATAAGGGCTACAGTTACATCAAGGTCAGCGGCGACAAATGGCGCAAAATTTCTTATGTTCTCCAGAAAAATGACGATAATGCCGAATACATCGGACCGTACAAAAGCAGTTACTATGTAAAGAGCGCAGTTGAGGAGGCTAACAAAATTTTTATGCTCCCAACCTGCAATCGCAAGTTCCCGCAGGATTTCGGCAAGGGCAGACCGTGTCTTAACTATCATATCAAACTTTGTTCCGCTCCGTGCACGGGAAAGGTGAAATTTGCCGATTATAACGAAAGCGTAGAACAGGCGCTTGCGTTTTTAAAGGGAGGTTCGTCAAATTCGGTTAAAGACCTCACTAAGAAAATGGAGGAGGCGGCAGAAAATCTTGAATTTGAAAGAGCCGCAAGAATCCGTGATAAAATCAGCTCAATTAAAAAAATGGGGGACAAGCAAAAGGTTGTTGCAAACAAGGTTCTCGACGAAGATGTTATCGGCAGTTTTCGGACGGAAAAAAGACCTGCTATCAGGTATTTCGCTTTGAGGGCGGCAGGCTTTTTGACAGAGAAAGTTTTGTTTTTGATTCGGGCGACAGTGACAGTGAAACCGAGGAATTTATCTTGCGCTACTATACTATTCGTGACGATATACCGAAAAATATTGCCATTGACAAAGATTTTGACGGTTTGACCGCAATGCAGGATTGGCTGAGCGAAAAGCGTGGCAGTAAGGTGTATGTTACAGTTCCGCAAAGGGGTGAGCAGGCACAGCTTATGGCAATGTGCCGTTCAAACGCCGCCGAAGAACTTGCACAGCGCAAGGGTGCGACAGTCAAGGAATACAGTGTGCTTGAAGAGCTTAAGGAATTGCTCGGACTTGAAAAAATACCGCAATACATTGAAAGCTACGATATTTCAAACCTTGCCGGTACGGAAAATGTTGCGGGTATGATTGTTTATAAAAACGGCAAGCCGTACAAGTGCGCCTATAAAAAATTTAAGATAAAGGGTTTTGAGGGACAGGACGACTACGCATCTATGGCGGAGGTTATCGGCAGACGATTTGACGAATACTATAAAGCTGAAAAGGCAGACGAGGGCTTCGGAAAACTGCCTGACCTGATTTTGCTTGACGGCGGTAAAGGTCAGGTTGCGGTAGTAAAAAGTTTTGCGGGAAATGAATATTGATGTGCCGCTTTTTGGCTTGGTTAAAGATGACAAACACCGTACAAGGGCGGTTACGGGTGACGGCGGAGAAATTTCTGTCAGCTCACGCAGGGCACTGTTTACTTTCCTTAGCAAAATGCAGGACGAAGTGCACCGCTTTGCAATCGGCTATCACCACAGCAGGCGAAGTAAAAATACTTTTAAAAGCTCGCTTACCGATATTGACGGTATAGGGGAGAAGAGAGCAAGGGCAATGCTCAAGTATTTCAGGACGATTGACAATATTTCAAAGGCAGACCTTGAAGAACTTGAGGGATGTCCGCAAATGACAAAAAATGCGGCAATAGCAGTGTACAGATACTTTCATTCAAATGAAAAAACGACAGAAAATTGAATTAATAAAAATGTTGTAATTTTTGTAATAATATGTTATAATTATGTAATATTGAAGAAAATACATTCGTAATAAGTGTTTTTATGCTTTATACGAAAAAGGAAGATATTATGAGGGTAATAACAGGAACGGCAAAAGGCAGGCGACTTGAAACCCTTGAGGGAGAAGATGTAAGACCTACCACCGAAAGAATAAAAGAGGCCGTATTTTCAATTATACAGTTTGAAATTATGGGACATACATTTCTCGACCTTTTTGCAGGCTCGGGACAGATGGGTATTGAGGCAATAAGCAGAGGCGCAAGCTCGGCGTATTTTGTTGACGCATCAAAAAAATCGCTTGATGTAGTGCGAAAAAATGTTTCTGCGGTTAAATTTGACAAAGAGGCAAAGCTGTTTGCAATGGATTACCGCAGCTTTCTTTCTATGAACTCAACCGAGTTTGACATAGCGTTTTTAGACCCGCCGTACAAAAAAGGAATTTTGCAGGACGCACTTCCTATTGTGGCGGAGAATATGCGTGAAACAGGCATAATTATTGCAGAAAATCCCTTTGACGAACAAATTTCTGCAAATTACGGCGATTTTGTACTTGACAGAGAATATCGCTATGGTAAAATAAAAATAAGCACATTCAGACATAAGGATTTTTTGTAATGGAAAAAACAGTTATTTGTCCGGGCAGTTTTGATCCGGTTACGCTGGGACATATCGACATTATCAAGCGTGCCGCAAATATGTTTGACAAGGTTATAGTCGGTGTGTTTACCAACGAAAAAAAGACTCCGAGCTTTTCTGCGGAGGAGAGAATACAGTTTTTAAAGGAATCAACCGCAGGTATCGAGAATGTTGAAATAGTAAGCTACAGCGGCTTGCTTGCTCAATATTGCAAAGAGCGCAAGGTTGACGCAATAGTAAAAGGATTAAGAGCTGTGTCTGACTTTGAATATGAATTTCAGCAGGCGCTCACCAATAAAAGGCTTAATCCGCAGCTTGAAACAATATTTTTGACAGCGGAGTCGGAGTCAATGTATTTAAGTTCAAGTATGGTGCGTACGGTAGCTTCTCTCGGCGGTGATATAAGCAATTTTGTTCCCGAGATGATTCATGACAGAATTGTTGAAAGACTTTATAAAAAAGAAAAGTAAACCTTAAATAAAGGAGATAATAAATTATGAAAATTGATGATTTAATTTTAGAGCTTCAGGATATACTCGGCTCGGCTAAGTCTGTACCTTTTTCAGGCGGCAAGGTAATGGTTGACAGCGATGAGATGTACAACATTATTGAGCAGATTCAGGACGCAATGCCGTCAGAAATCAGCCAGGCAAAGAATGTAGTTGCCGACAGAAAGGCAATTCTTACAGAGGCTAAGAAAGAGGCAGAAAACATTATTCGCAATGCCGAAGAGCGCAAAAAGACAATCCTCAATCAGAACGAGCTTGTTCGTGAGGCAAAGGTTAAGGCTAAGGAAATTGTTGACGATGCAAAGGCAAAATCAAAGGAAATCCGCACAGCTACAAATGTTTACTCTGACAGCATTTTAAAGACAACAGAAGAAACACTTTCTTCACAGCTTGATATTGTAAAGAAAACAAGAGAAAAGTTTTCAGAACAGCAGAGAACGCAGAAGAAAGCATAATTCAAAATTGAATTACAGTTAAGTAAAGCCCTGTCATAATTTAAACTATGACAGGGCTGTTTTTGTTTTTAAAATTAAAAATCGCAAAAGAAAAAATCCATCTGAATCAGATGGATTTCATTATGTTGGCATCTCCCTATCTTTCCGGGCCGTCACCAGCCAAGTATTTTCGGCACCACTGAGCTTAACTTCTGTGTTCGGTATGGGAACAGGTGGACCCTCAGCGTCATCAACACCAACTGTTTAATTGCGTTCTCACAAGAGAACAGTTAATATTATACAGCATTAAATTGTATTTGTCAATACCTTTTTTAAATTTTTATAAATTATGTTTTAGCAAAGTGTCGGTCGACCAAACTTTTATAATTAATTGGCAAAGCAATTTGCTAAATCATAATTTACCCCAACTTTTGATAAAGAACCGCTAAACTCAAATTTACCTAAAATTTTGCAAAAGAAAAATCCACCTGAATCAGATGGATTTTGTTATGTTGGCATCTCCCTATCTTTCCGGGCCGTCACCAGCCAAGTATTTTCGGCACCACTGAGCTTAACTTCTGTGTTCGGTATGGGAACAGGTGGACCCTCAGCGTCATCAACACCAACTGTTTAATTGTGTCCTCACAAGAGAACATTTAGTATTATACAGCATTAAATTGTATTTGTCAACACTTTTTTTGAATATTTTTAAATTATTGCAAATAAAGCAAAAAATAACAATATGCAATACATTTTTTGTTTGCTTTTTACTTTTAAAAATTAAAACAAAGTCATATTTTTTGAGGAAATATTGACTTAAAACGAAAAAAGTCGTACAATTAAGAGGAATGGAATGATGATTATGAATAAAGCAAAAGAAATTTTATTTTCGCTTTCGTCCCTCTCAATTTTCAGAGGAATTTTAAACAGAAGCGTACCAAAGGCATATTACAAATTATTAAATTCTATGGACAAAAAGCCCGAGGAGTTTTTAAACGCATACGGCGAGTTTTTCTCTCTTATCAGTGAAAGAGGTTGCAGCAATCGCCTTGCCTATGCTTTTACCGAGGCTGCATTGTTTGATGAAAACTGCTTTACAAGAGCTGCGGCTGCCGGTAAGTACAACACACTTCCCGACAATCTTTTAAAAGCCGTAAAGCGTGACTGTCAGGCTATTTTAAATGCTGCTTCACTTACTTCTCAAGAGCTTATTCAGTGCTATTGCGCATCAAATGATTTGGCAACCGTTGCCGATATGGGCTATGTTGCCGAGCATCTTCCAAAATGGGAATGCGGCGAGTGTGCAGAGAGCTTTAAGATGTTTGACGGTTCGCTTGAAAAGGTAGCTAAGTATTATAAAGAAAACGGCTGCGGTATTTTTGCCCGTTATAAGGCGTTTATTTGGCGTGACGGCGATATTCAGCCTGTTTTGCACCCCGATAAAATCGATATGGATTCATTTACAGGCTACGAAAGACAGCGTGACATCGTTGTCGGCAATACAAAATCCTTTATTGAGGGTAAGGCTTGCAATAACTGCCTGCTTTACGGCGATATGGGTACAGGTAAAAGTTCTACCGTTAAAGCCATTGCAAATGAATTCCGCAAAGACGGCTTGAGAATTGTTGAAATTCCAAAGGAAAGACTTATCGACTTCCCGATTTTGGTTGATAAGATTGCAACTCTGCCTATGAAGTTTATCATATTTATTGATGACCTTTCTTTCCAAAAGCAGGATCAGAGTTACACAACATTGAAAGCGGTGCTTGAGGGCGGTATTGCGGCTCGTCCTGACAATGCGCTTATTTATGCGACATCTAACCGTCGTCATCTTGTTAAGGAAAGCTTTGCCGACCGTACGGATGATGATATCAACACCCGTGATAATATGCAGGAAACACTCTCGCTTTCAGACCGTTTCGGTTTGTCGGTATGTTATTCTGCTCCGTCAAAGAAAGAATTTCTTGACATTGTTTTTGCTCTTGCCAAAGAAAACGGAGTTAATCTTACAGAAGAAGAACTTGAGGCAGGCGCAGAGCGTTTTGCACTTTCAAGAGGCGGTCGTTCACCGAGATGTGCAAAGCATTATATTGAATCTCTATTTGCTAAATAAACGGAGGTAAATAATGAAGAAAATTGTTTCAGTATTCCTTGCGTCGGCACTTGCTGTTTCAGCTTGTGCGGGACTTGCGGGCTGCAGCGGCGACAATAAAAACTATCCTGTATCTGTTGCAGATATTACTATAGAAACCGAGCCTAAAGATATTGTTGTACTTTCTGACGAAACGGCAGACATTATTTCGTATTTAGGTTATGCCAAGAAAATGGTAGGCAGAAGTGACGAGGTTACTCAAAACTTTTTATCGGTGGCACCGAGTGTGGGTTCGGCTGCAAATCCTGATGTTGAAAAAATCAAATCGTATGCAACCGATATTGTTTTTGCAGATGACACACTTGACGAAAATGCAAAGAAAGAGCTTACCGACGCAGGTATTATGGTGCTAAATGTTGCTTCACCCGAAACCACAACAGAGCTTGAAACCGTGTATCTTACTCTCGGAAAGATTCTTGGCGGTTCTGTTGACGGAGCAAAAACAGGTGAAGATTCTTATAAGGATTTAATTGACACCATGAAAACTTACAAAGCCGAAGTCAACAGCAATGTTTCCAAAACAATTTGCTATTTGTACCTTGAGGGAGATAATCTCCATACTCTCCACAGCGGAACATACGGCGATATGCTTTTGGGATACACAGGTGCGGTAAATGCCGCTGTAAATGTATCCGAAAGCGAGATTGACACAAAAATTTTAAAGATTGCAAATCCGGATTATATATTGTATGACGATGACGCAACTTTGCAGTTTATTAAGAATGACTCTGACCTTAAGGGATTAAAAGCTGTTAAGAATAAACAAACTCTTATGATTTCACAGGAAGAAATCAGCAGAATGGGTACAACTTCACTTTTTACATTGAATAAGATTATGAACTTTATGTATCCCGACAGACTTAAGAAAAATACGGACGCAACCTCCGAATCGGTTGTTCCGTCAGCCGTTGAGGGTGCAACAACAGCTACAAAATCGGCATCAAATACACAGACAACCACGCAGGCTGCAACAACTGCCGCAAATGCAAACGGTTCGGTTGAAAACCAATACAAAATAAAGGTAAGCGGTCTTTCGCTTAAACTTGACGATGAAAACGATAATGTAAAGGCTATGCAGCAGCGTTTGTTTGACCTCGGTTACATTACAGATAAGGATAATGTGACGGGTTATTACGGCAAAGTTACTCAAAAGGCTGTAAAAGATTTCCAAAAAGCGAGCGGACTTAAACAGTCAGGCACAGCGGATAATAAAACTCTTACAGCACTCTTTAAGAGTGACGCCAAGGCAAAGGCTTAACGCTTTTTCGCTGTTTACAATGTACACAGTTAATTACAGGTCACGATTTTTCGTGACCTGTTTTGGAATTTAAGAAAAATTTTGTGGTTCTTTATCAAAAGTTGGGATAAATTATGGCTTAGCGCACGGGTTAAGCAAAATAATTTAAAAATTCAGGTCAAGCCTTTTTAGGCTGACAAACTTTTTTTCGGGGTGGATAATCCGTTGATTTCAAAGGCTATTGCCCGATTGTTAAAAAATATTTACAAAAGGAGAAATCAAAATGCAGGGAAAATGGAGAGAAAATCTTATAAAAATAAAACCGTATGTAGCAGGTGAACAGTCAAACGATAAGGATATGATTAAACTTAACGCAAACGAAAATCCCTATCCGCCGTCACCGCAGGTTAAAAAAGTTTTTGAAAAATACGCACAGAACAGTGAGGGGCTAAAAAAATATCCTAATTCGGATTCGATAATTTTAAAAGATGCCATTGCTCAAAGATATAATGTAAACAGAAATAATGTATTTGTCGGCAACGGCTCTGATGATGTAATAGCATTGTCTTTTATGGCTTTCTTTAATTCTGATAAGCCGATTTTATATCCTGATATTACCTATTCTTTTTATCCTGTATGGTGTTCGCTTATAAAAATTCCGTACAAGACAATCCCTGTTGACGAAAATTTTGAAATTCACGCCGAAGATTTACTATACGGAGAACGGCGGTATTATTATTCCTAACCCGAATGCGCCGACGAGCATTTGCAAACCGCTTGACTTTGTAATCGACATTGTTGAGCATAATCCCGACAGCGTTGTTATTATTGACGAGGCTTATGTTGACTTTGGCGGAGAGTCTGCCGTTGAGCTTACAAAGAAGTACGAAAATCTCCTTGTTACCCAAACTTTTTCAAAATCACGCTCACTCGCAGGTATGCGTATCGGCTTTGCAATCGGCAGTGAAGAGTTGATTGCTACGCTTGAAACCGTTAAAAATTCATACAATTCATATGTTATGGACAGCATTGCACTTGAGGTCGGTACTGCGTCTGTGAATGACGAGGAATACTTTAAGGAATGTGTTAATAAGGTTATCGCTACAAGAGAGAGGGTAAGGGATGAACTCATTGCGCTTGGCTTTGATGTAAAAAAAGAGCGCAACAAACTTTCTTTTTGCCACTCATAAAGAATATTCCGCAAAAGAAATATTTGAATATCTGAAAACCAAGAAAATTATCAGATATTTTAATGTTCCGAGAATTGATAACTACTTAAGAATTTCTATAGGTAGAGATGAAGAAATGGATAAGATGATTGCGGCAATGAAAGAGTTTTTTAACAAATAAAAAGTCTTTATTGTTAATCAAAGTAAATATTTTTAAGTTTTGTAACTTTATTTGCTAAGAAATAATTATGAAAAGTATTTTAGAATCAACTTTAAATACCCGTGCGATTTTGCCTGACAGTTTAAGATTTATCAGGAGCGATGTGCCTGCGAAAATTTCTGAAAAAGAAACGGAATGGCTTATTAAGAATAATATTACAACTGTTGTTGATTTAAGAACGGTTGAAGAAAGAGCCAAAAAGCCCTGCAAGTTAGAAACCGATAATTTATTTAAATATTATTCTATGCCTGTTACGGGCGGAGATATTGTTCCGAAAAGCGTTGATGATGTATCGAAATCTTATATTAATATGCTTGACAGTCAAATGTACAGAATAATTGATTTGATTTGCAACGCAAAGTCCAATGTACTGTATTTTTGTAATGCCGGAAAAGACAGGACAGGTGTTGTATCGGCAATTTTGCTTTTAAAATTTAGTATGGATTTAGATTATATAGCGAATGATTATATGCAGTCTAAATCAAATTTAAAAGAAGCGCTTAATGCATATGTCGAACAATATCCTGATGTTGACATTGAAATTATTACTCCGCAGGAAAGGTATATAAGAGAATTTATTAAGTATTTTTTGAAAAACGGGATTTAACCGATAAAATAAAAACATCTGTGTCGGCTTGATTTTTATACAAAATAATTTTTTCTTTGTAATACAAAAGTCACATTCGCTCGTTAAAATAAATAATGGTACATTGTTTTTGCTCTTGTTTAGCTAAAGCACAGTAAATATTTGAAAAATTACATATAAAAACCAATGTTTTGTATGTTTACTATATGGTAAAATTTTGGTATAATATTTTTTAAAATTCAGAACGGATAAAAATATGAGGTAATATATGAATATTTCAGACAAAAAATCAAGAATTTTTCTGCTGTTGTCATAGTTTTAAGCCTTGCGCTAAGCACTGTTTTTATGATGAACAAACAGGGCTATCACGAGGATGAGCTTTTGACATATAATCTCGCAAATTCGGCTAATACACTCAAAACTGACGGTGAATGGAACAGCGGTGCCGATTTTATCGACTATCTTTCCGTATCGGACGGTGACCACTTTAATTATGAACAGGTTTATGAAAATCAAATAATTGACGCTTCTCATCCGCCTTTTTACTACGGACTTGTGCATACTGTATGCTCGCTGTTCCCAAATCAATTTTCAAGATATTTTGCGTTTTCGATAAATGTTCTTGCAATGGCAGGCATTTTGATTATGCTGTTTAAAATCGTAAAGAGAATTACCAAAAATAATCTCTATGCTCTCATAGCGACAGGCGCTTTTGCGTTCAGTATTGCCTGTACTACAATGACTATTTATTTGAGAATGTACGCAACGCTTACATTTTTTGTGCTTTCAATGATTTATATGAACCTGAAAATCTATGAGAGAAAGAATACAGCAAAATTTACCGATTTCTTGATTTTAGGGCTTATAACATTGCTTGGCACGCTTACGCAGTATTACTTCATCTTATTTGAGGGACTTACAGGTCTTATTATGCTTGTGTTCCAAATTAAGGAAAGAAACATAAAGGATTTAATAAAGTACATAATTACTGCTGTTCTCGGCAGTGCGGCGGCACTTTGTATTTATCCGTACATCATTACGAATGTGCTCGGCGGCAACCGTGGTTTCGGTTCGCTTAGCATTTCAATTGACCCGATTACCGTTGTTACTTATTTTGCGTATAAAATCGGCACATACATTCAGGTGCTTGCCAAAGATGTGTTCTTAAATCAAATATGGCTGCTTGCTCTTTGCAGTGTTGCTCTTATCGGTTTTTGGATTTACCTGCGCTTTGTCAGAAAGGAAAAACTTTCTCGTACCGCATTTATGGCTTTTGTTCCGTCACTTGTTTATTTTGTTGCAATTTCGCTTGTTTCTCCGTTTAACAGCGACCGCTACATTATGGCGTCTTTACCGATGCTTGTAACTATATTTGTGCTTGCACTTATTAAATTTACAAGAGTTACGGGCAAAAAATGGCTCACAACAGCCGTACCGATTTGCCTTGCGGTTACCTGTGCAATCGGATATATCACTGTAAAGCCGTACTATATGTACGGTGTAAAGACGGAGCTTTACACTCCGCAAACCGATAAATGCGTATTTGTCGGCACTGCAATGCTTGAGTGGAACAAGAGCATTGACAAGCTTGCAAATTACGATGAAACTATGATTGTTCAGACGGCTGATTTTTCTCCTGCTCTTGCAGATGAACTTGAAGATTTTGCAGAGAAGAGGGGAGTAATTACCAACGGAAAGATTACCGAGTTTATGGACGGTTATATGAATAACGGCAGTGAAAAGGAAAAAACCGACAGTATGCAGGCGCTTAAAACAGATGAAAAGCTTGCAAATGAAAAGGAAATTACCGTTTACATTTCAAGACTTGCCGACAAAGACAAGGTAATTAAGTATATTACAGAGAATACAAAATTCAAGAATTATGACTTGATTTCAAAGGATTACAGCTTTGACGAGTTTTACAATTGGTACGATTACTTTGTGGAAACCGAATCTTATTGTAATGTGTACAAATTTTATTAATAAAGATAAGGATTGCGAAAAATTATGAAAGACAGAAAAGATGCGATTGGATTTGTTTTTTCAGGCGGCGGATTGCAGGGTATTGCGCACATCGGTGCGGTAACCGCTTTATATGAACTTGGCATAAGACCCGAATATGTTTCGGGAACAAGCTCGGGTTCGATTATGGCAATGTTGGTTGCTATGGGGCTTGAACCGAAAGAAATGCACGAGGTAGCAAAAAAATATTGGAAAATTCTTGCCGAAATTGACAACGGACTTATATTCAAGGCACTTGCGCAGTTTATCGTTTATAAAAAAATTCAGAAAAACGGCATAAAAAACGGCGAAATAATTTCTGATGTTGTAAAAGAAGTGCTTGCCTCAAAGGGACTTGAAAATGATTTTAAGTCTTTGCCGATTAATCTTTCTGTCTGTACCGTTGACACAATGACAACAGACGAATGTATTTTTACAACCTATGACGAACACCTTGAAAGAGAGCATATACACTATCTTACAGATGTTCCGCTCGATGTTGCGGTAAGAGCGAGTATGTCGTTTCCTGCAATTTACACAACCTGCCCATATAAAGAATATGACTTTGTTGACGGCGGTTCAAAGGATAACCTGCCTGTAAGAGTGTTAAAGGATATGGGCGTAGGCAAGGTGCTTGCAATCGGATTTGATATTTTGCAGTATAAACCGGACGCAGGCCTTGATGGACTTATCAAGGTTATATGGCGTGCCTCTCGATGTGTATTCAATTGACAGTACCAGAGAATCAATGAAGCTTGCCGACCTCGCCGTGCAGATAAAGAATGAAAATACCGCCCTTTTCTATCGACAGTGTTGACGATACTATTCAAGAGGGGTATGATGCAATTATGGCTCATAAGGACGAGATTTTAAAAGTTTTTGGATAAATTAAACGGCTGTTGCGATTTAAGCAACAGCCGTAATTTTTATCTTGTTATCAGATTTTTTATTAAAAGTTGGGGCGAATTATGGTTTAACGGAGTGTCGGTCGGGCATTGAAATTTAGCTAACGCTAAATTATCCTCCCAAAAGCAAAAAAAGTTTACTCAATTTTTTCAAAAATTGCGGGTTTGGGCAGCGCCCATAAAAATCTTCCGATATAACAAATTATTATGCACTGACAGCCTGCTGTCAGTGTGTGTAAAACAGAATTTGAAAAAACAGGCGGTATCCGGTGTAAACGGAAATGCCAAAAACATAGGCAACGCATTGCGTTGCCTATGAAGATTAAGTATGTTTTCTTTATTGCTCTCGCATTGACTTTCGCCTATTCGTTCAAGCCGCCAAACAGCAAGCTGTTCGGCTATCGTCAGATTGCGTAAGCGGAAAGTATTTGTGAGCTTTGCCCACACCCACAACCTTTGAAAAGGTTGACCAAACTTTTATAATTACTTGTCAAAACACTCCGCTAAACTATAATTTTAAACTACCTTGACGGTAACATCAATTCTTTTTGTGCGGTGCATTGTGTCTTCAACGCTGTAAGTCAGCTTATATGTACCGACTTTATCGGTAAGAACATTGCCTGTTACGGATATTTTATCTGTAATATCATTTGAACAGGTGTCAACAGCGGTTACACCCTCAAGCAGGTCGGCGGTTTCGCCTTTGTTTATAGTCAAATCGCTTGCGCCGTGAATTTCAGGTGTCTTTGTTGCATACGGGTTCTGCGGATCATCGTCGGTAGGGTCCCAGCCACAGGTATGGTCGGTAATTTTAATTGCCTCAGGTTTGCCGAGCGGGCCCGGATTGTTGTCATCGTAAACGGTTACGGGTGTGTTTTCGGGACAATTATCATATATCCACTTTACATCTGCGGTTTCCATTCTTACACAGCCGAGTGAACCCTCATCTCCGAGTTTGTTGAACTCCTCGGTTTCGAGTGTGTCGGCGCTTGCGTCTTCATACGGAACGGAATGAAAAAGATAATCGCCGTAAAATCCCGATACATAATGACCGTAAACATCATTGAAAAGCGGATTCCATTCCTGCTTGTAGTAAATGTAGAAATCGTCGCCGAGAACGGTAGCTTTATTAACACCGGTTGAACAAATCATTGCACGGACAGGAACAGTATATTCGCCGTTTTTGTCATAAGTGTAAACCGTAACGCAGTTTTGCGAGCGATTGACTTTAATAAAATAAGGATTTTTCTCGTAAATATTATTAAGATTTTCATTGAGAACATCAGTGTTTGCAAGATAGCAGGTTGAATATCCGTCATAAATGCTCTGCGACTGAGCAGCAACCGTAATATTGTAGGTATGGCGGGTGTTGCCTATCTGTGCGGTAATTGTAGCCGTACCCTCGCTTAAGCCGTCAATTCTTCCACCGTCATCAACGGTAACGATATTGTTGTCACTGCTTGACCACTTTGATTTTACAAGTTCTTCGGCGGTTGCCTCCGATGGAGTGATAATTTTTATTTCATTACATCCAATGCTTATATCGGCGGTTTCGCCCGTTACAATAACGGTCGGCTGTTTGCTGTTTGCCGACGAAGGTTGAGTTGTATTAATGTTTTTATTGTCGGCAGGTACTGAATTATCGGAAGTTCTACCTGCCACAGCGGTTACTATTACCGATACGCCAAGCACTGCCGCAAGCGTAAGAATAAAGGATTTACGATTAATGGATTTAAAATTCATCAAATTATTCCTTTCGTTTGTGTCTTTTAGTTTATTTTATTACATTATTATATATGTTTTTTTTTAAAAGTTCAAGAAATATTTAAATATTCAACAAAATCCCCGTGAAATATGTTAGAATATGTTTGGTGATTGGATATGTTACATTTTATAAAACACTTCAGAACGATTACAAGACACAGGCATAAGGTTATTGCTCACTGCGCAAAGGCAGGAATACTTTGGCAGGGGTTAAGGCACGACCTTTCAAAATATTCACCGACGGAGTTTATTCCGGGTGCAAAGTACTACCAGGGTAACAGAAGTCCTAACGAAAAAGAAAGGGAGCTTTACGGCTACTCAAAGGCATGGATGCATCATAAGGGCAGAAACCGTCATCACTACGAGTATTGGAATGACTACAATCCTAAGACAAAGCAGATAGAAAATGTGGAAATGCCGCTTAATTATGTAATCGAAATGTTTTGTGACAGGGTCGCCGCAAGTAAAATATATAACGGTTCAAATTACAAAGACAGAGATTCTTTGGATTACTTCGGCAGGGTAAAGGGCAAACACCGTATGCACGAAAACACAGAGAAACTGCTTGAAGAATTACTTACAATGCTGAGTGAAAAGGGAGAAGAAGAAACTTTTGCTTATATAAGAAAATTAAGAAAAATCAAAAAATAATTTCTTTGTGATTTTAATGAATTTATTTTACTGATTTTGCGTTTTAAAGTACTGAAATGCTTTTGCCGCTTGTAAAGAACAGAACAAAAATCAACAAAATTTATGTAAAAACAAATAATAAAAAACAAGTAATTGTTAAATTTTTCACATATTAAAAAATATACCGAAAATCGGCGGCGCTATAGGCAAAAAATATAGGGAAAATTCGGCTTTTTTAGGCAAAAATAAAAAGCATTGGTATTTTTTGAAAATCCTTGACTTTAGCAAAAAAATGTGGTATTTTATATATGCTGATTTTGTGACGGAAACAATAAATCAGCAACGCAAGGCTTACATTGCCGTTTCGGCAAAAAGCAATAAAATCAATTCAATGAGAGTTAATCTCGTCTATTGAAAATGCTTGAAATGCCGACGGTTCAAATCAATCACGGTTTGAGCCTTGTCGGTTTTATTTTTGAAATACAGGGGGTTATTCTATGCGTTCCGAATGGAGTAATTTTGTTGGCGGACTTTGGGAATCTGAAATCAATGTCAGAGACTTTATCCAGAAAAACTACAAGCCATATGACGGCGATGAGTCTTTCCTCGTAGGTCCTACTGAGGCTACAGAAAAGCTTTGGGGCAAACTTAAAGAACTTCAGAAAGAAGAAAGAAGCAAGGGCGGCGTACTTGATATGGAGACTGAGGTTGTTACCTCACTCACAGCTTACGGCGCAGCATACATCGACGAAGATCTTAAGGATCTTGAGCAGGTAGTCGGTCTTCAGACTGACAAGCCTTTAAAGCGTGCATTTATGCCTTACGGCGGCATTAAGATGGCTGAACAGTCATGCCAGATGTACGGTTATGAGCCAAGCCCTAAGCTTCACGAAATCTTTACAAAATATCACAAGACACATAACCAGGGTGTATTCGATATCTACACACCTGAAATGAAGGTAGCTCGTCACAACAAGATTCTTACAGGTCTTCCGGATACATACGGCAGAGGCAGAATCGTAGGCGACTACAGAAGAATCGCTCTTTACGGTATTGATTACCTTATTGAGTGCAAGAAGGAAGACTTCGCCGAAACAAACCGTCAGGGTATGAGAAGAGGCGACTTCCAGCTCAGAGAGGAAATCGCAGATCAGATCAAGGCTCTTAACGGCATGAAAGAAATGGCTGCAATCTACGGCTTTGATATTTCACAGCCTGCTAAGAACGCTAAAGAAGCTGTTCAGTGGCTCTACTTTGGTTACCTCGCAGCTATCAAGACTCAGAACGGCGCTGCAATGAGCGTAGGCAGAGTTTCTACATTCCTCGACATTTATATTGAGCGTGACCTTGAGAACGGTACACTTACAGAGGCACAGGCACAGGAGCTTGTTGACCACTTTGTTATGAAGTGCCGTATGGTTAAGTTCGCAAGAATCGAAAGCTACAACCAGCTCTTCTCAGGTGACCCTGTATGGGCTACTCTTGAAGTTGCAGGTATCGGTATGGACGGCCGTTCACAGGTTACAAAGAACGACTTCCGTTTCCTCCACACACTTGAGAATATGGGCCCTTCACCTGAGCCAAACCTCACAGTTCTTTATTCTTCAAGACTTCCTGAGGGCTTTAAGAAGTACGCTTCTAAGATCTCTGTTCAGACAAGCTCAATTCAGTATGAGAACGATGATGTTATGCGTCCGGTATGGGGCGATGATTACTCAATCTGCTGCTGCGTATCTGCAACAGAAACCGGTAAGGAAATCCAGTTCTTCGGCGCTCGTGCTAACCTTGCTAAGTGTCTTCTTTACGCTATCAACGGCGGTGTTGATGAGAAGACAAAGGTACAGGTAGGTCCTGAATACAGACCGATTACTTCTGAATACCTTGACTATGATGAGGTTATCAAGAAGTATGACGCTATGATGGATTGGCTTGCTCACCTCTATGTAGGTACACTTAATATGATTCACTATATGCACGACAAGTATTACTATGAAGCTGCCGAGATGGCTCTTATTGATACTAACTGCCGTCGTACATTTGCTACAGGTATCGCAGGTTTCTCACATGTAGTTGACTCACTTAGCGCTATTAAGTATGCTAAGGTTAAGGTTATCCGTGATGAAGACGGTATTGCTACTGACTTCGAGATCGACGGTGAGTTCCCAAGATACGGCAACAACGATGAGAGAGCAGACGAAATCGCTGTAAACCTTCTCCGTAAGTTTATGAGCAAGATCAGATACTGCCACACATACAGAGATTCAGAGCCTACAACTTCTATCCTTACAATTACATCAAATGTTGTATACGGTAAGGCTACAGGTTCACTTCCTGACGGCAGAAAAGCAGGCGAGCCACTTTCACCTGGTGCTAACCCATCTTACGGTGCAGAGCAGAGCGGTCTTCTTGCTTCACTTAACTCTGTTGCTAAACTTCCATACGAGTATGCACTCGATGGTATTTCAAATACACAGACAATCAGCCCGGATGCACTCGGTCACAATGATGACGAGCGTGTAAACAACCTTGTAAATGTACTTGACGGTTACTTCGATCAGGGTGCACACCACCTCAATGTAAACGTATTTGGTACAGAAAAGCTCATCGATGCTATGGAGCATCCTGAGAAGGAAGAGTACGCTAACTTCACAATCCGTGTATCAGGTTACGCTGTTAAGTTCATTGACCTTACAAGAGAGCAGCAGCTCGATGTAATCGCAAGAACTTGCCACAAGTCAATGTAATTTAATAATGGAAAATAAAGAGTTAGTCGGCTATGTCCACTCACTCGAGAGCTTTGGTTCTGTTGACGGACCGGGTGTAAGATATGTAGTATTTTTGAGCGGTTGCGCAATGCGCTGTCAATTCTGCCACAATCCCGACACCTGGCAAATGAGTAAGGGTACACCTTACACAGCAGAAGAATTGCTTAAAAAAGCTATCGCATATCGCCCTTACTGGAAAAGTGAGGGCGGTATTACAGTTAGTGGAGGAGAGCCGCTTTTACAGATTGATTTTCTTATTGACTTTTTTAAAAAGGCAAAAAAGCTCGGTATAAATACAACGCTTGATACAAGCGGAAACCCGTTTACTACAGAAGAACCTTACTACTCAAAGTGGAAAGAGCTTATGCAATATACGGATTTGTTGTTACTCGATATTAAGCATATTGATGATGAACAGCACAAAATTCTTACCGGGCATACTAATGTTAATATTCTGCAAATGGCAAGAGAGCTTTCGGATATGGGTAAACCCGTATGGATTCGCCATGTACTTGTTCCGCAGAGGAGCGACTATGACGAGTATCTGTATCGTCTTGCCGATTTTATAAAAACTCTTAAAAATGTCAAGAGAGTTGAAGTGTTGCCGTACCACACACTTGGAGTGTATAAGTGGAAAGAACTTGGCATCGACTATAAACTTGAGGGCATTGATCCGCCAACACCCGAGAGAGTTCTTAACGCAAAGAAAATTCTCGGTTGCGAATAATAACCTAATATTTTTGGGACAGTCTGATGACTGTCCCTTTTTAGTTAGTTGAGATTGTAAATTTGGGGTTTAATGCACCAATTTAAGCGAAATAATTAAAAAATTTAGGTCAAGCCTTTTTAAAGGCATGCGGGTTTGGGCAGCGCCCATAATATCTTCCGATATAACAATTTATCGGGCGCAAACAGCCACGCTGTTTGCGTGTTAAGACTAAGTTTGTTAAAACGGGCGACAGCCGTTAAGAAAAGACCTATATTTTGTTAATGAAATAACGAATCTCTTTTCTTATTGCTCTCGCAAAGGCTTTCGCCTATTTGTTCAAGCCGCCGAACTGCAAGCTGTTTGGCTATCGTCAGATTGCGTAAACGGTAAGTATTTATGGGCTCTGCCCAAACCCGAAATTTTTGAAAAAATTGAGTAAACTTTTTTATTTTTTTGCGGATAATTAGCGTTAGCTAAATTTAAATGCCAAACTGATAATGAATATCCCTCTAATTTACATAAAAATAACAATAGCTATTGACGGTTGTAATATAATTTGCTATAATATTGCAGGTTCAAGATTATATAAACTCGTAATACGGACGGGTGTATCTACAAACTGCCTTAAACTGTTTAACTATAATCCCCGAGTAGGGGCATATTATAGTTGTTTTTGGTGGTTTTTTTATTTGCCTTTACGCTTTACTTTTTAACATAAAGGAGAAAAATGAAAAATGATGAAAAAATATGATGTAATTATTGTCGGTGCAGGCCCGGGCGGTATTTTTTCTGCCTATGAATTAATTACTAACAATTCAGACCTCAAGGTTGCTGTTTTTGAAGAGGGTCATTTGCTTGAAAAAAGAAAATGCCCTATTGACGGCGACAAGGTGAAAAAATGTATTTCTTGCAAAACTTGTTCAATAATGAGCGGATTTGGCGGCGCAGGTGCTTTTTCTGACGGTAAATATAACATTACCAATGATTTCGGCGGTACTTTATATGAATATATCGGCAAGAAAAAGGCTATTGAATTAATGCACTATGTTGATGATATAAATATGCAGTACGGCGGCAGCGGTACTAAATTGTATTCAACAGCAGGTTCAGGGTTTAAAAAACTTTGCTTGCAGAACAAACTTAATTTATTGGACGCATCTGTTCGCCATCTCGGTACTGATAAAAACTACATTGTGTTGAATAACATATATAATTTTCTTAAGGATAAGGTCGATTTTTACTTTGACACTCCTGTCAGCAATATTGAAATTTTTGGTGATGATAAAGGATATATCATTAACACCGAAAAAGAAAGTTACGAGTGTGAAAAATGTATTGTTTCAGTTGGTCGAAGTGGAAGTAAATGGATGGAAAAAGTTTGCAATGACCTTAAAATTCCGACAAAATCTAACCGAGTTGACATTGGTGTTCGTGTTGAACTGCCTGCTGTAATTTTTGCAAATCTTACAGACGAACTTTATGAAAGTAAAATCGTATATCGTACAGAGCAGTTCGAGGATAATGTGCGTACATTCTGTATGAATCCAAAGGGTAGTGTAGTTACAGAAAACACAAACGGCATTATTACAGTAAACGGTCACAGTTATGAGGACAAGGAAAAACAAACGGAGAATACAAACTTTGCGCTGCTCGTAAGCAAACATTTTTCAGAACCCTTTAAAGACAGTAACGGTTACGGCGAAAGCATTGCAAGACTTAGTAATATGCTCGGCGGAGGAGTAATCGTTCAGCGTTTTGGCGATTTAATCCGTGGCCGCAGAAGTAACCCGAAACGAATAGAGGAAGGTTTGGTTGTTCCTACACTGTCGGCTACACCGGGTGACCTTAGTCTTGTATTGCCTAAGAGAATCCTTGACGGCATTATTGAAATGATTTATGCCCTTGATAATATTGCGCCGGGTACAGCGAATGATGATACATTGCTCTATGGCGTTGAGGTTAAATTCTACAATATGGAAGTTGAAGTTGACGAACACCTTGAGTCGCTTCATAAAGGACTTTATATTATTGGCGACGGCAGTGGTGTAACTCATTCCTTGTCACACGCAAGCGCAAGCGGTGTGTTTGTTGCAAGAGAAATTCTCAATCAGTAAAGTCAATAGAGAATATTTTAATGGTTCTCTGTATAACTTTTATTTGACAAATACTTGTACCGTGCTATAATGTAAGTAGAAAATTTGTGTGAATTTTTCAACAAAGTTTTTTCGTCACACCCTTTGCGGGGTGTGACTTTTTTGTTTTGGAGGGAATTTTATGGAAACCTGTAACAAAATGGAATATCAGCCTATAAACAGATTAATAATTAAGATGTGCTTGCCGCCTATGATTTCTATGTTTTTGCAATATTCATATAATATGATAGACAGTATGTGTTGCTTGCATTAATGAGCAAGCTCTTGCGGCAGTATCTTTGTCTTTTCCGATTACAAATTTAATGAACTCACTTTCAGTGTGGATTGGAGTCGGAATAAATGTTTTGATTGCCGGTTATTTGGGGCAAAAAAGGCAGGACAAGGCAAATTCTGTTGTTACAATGGGATTGATTTTGTCGTTATCGGTTGGTATAATTGTTAATATAATTGTACTTTTGACTATGACACCGTACTATTCTGCCTTTACGGAGGACAGCCGAATTTTTGAATACGGCTGTATATATATGCAGATTTGTGCATTTATGCAAGTGCCGAATATGGTACATATTGCAATTCAAAAAATGCTGCAAGCAACAGGCAATATGATTTCTCCTATGTGGTTTCAGATTGCAGGAGTGGTTTTTAATCTTGTGTTTGACCCATTGCTTATTTTTGGAATAGGCCCTTTTCCTGAAATGGGAATTAAAGGAGCTGCTTTGGCAACCGTTTTAGGCTATGTTTTGTCAATGCTGATTTCATTATATGTAATTATGTTTACTAAGCAAAAGGTAAAACTGAAAATCAAGAGTTTTGTTTTTGATTTTCATATGTTGAAAAATATATTTGGATATGGATTGCCTTCGTTTGCAATGAATGTTTTAAGTTCATTAATGATAACTTTTGTCAATCTGTTTTTAGTCACATATTCTGATACGGCAGTGGCTTTTTTCGGAGCGTATTTTAAGGTACAGCAGTTAATATTTATGTCGGTAAACGGTTTAATTCAAGGTTGTTTGCCGATTATGCGTTATAATTACGGCGCAAAAAAATACGAACGGGTTAATCGGACATATCACAGCGGAACTGCGATAGCGGTGATTATAATGGCTGTAGGTACGCTTTTACTGGTATTGTTTCCGCGACAAATACTTTTGTTGTTTTCCGCATCGGAAAAAATGTGTTCTGTCGGAATACCTGCAATAAGAATAATGGCGCTTAGCTATTGCTTTGGCGGAGTATCTACCATGATTGCCACTTATGTTCAGGCAATGGGTAAAATTGTACCGAGTATGGTTATTCAGGTACTTCGTCAAGGAGTTTTATTGTTTCCTCTTATGTGGCTGTTGAACAATAACTTTAATATTATGGGAATTTGGTGGTCTTTTCCTCTGACTGAATTTATTGTATTTGCAATAGCCGTAATAATTGTAAAAATGAATAAATCACAAGTAAAAAATATTTAATCGGAGATTAAAACAGCTATGGCAAAAACAAACATACAAGAAGAATTACGGCTGCTGCACACCATACCGCCTGTGTTTAACCGAAATTCAAAAATATTAATTCTCGGTAGTTTTCCGTCCGTAAAATCACGGGAGGCGGAGTTTTTCTACGGGCATAAGCAAAACCGCTTTTGGAAAGTTCTTGCCAATCTTTTAAATGAAAGCGTTCCTGAAAACGCAGAAGAGAAAAAACAACTGTTGCTAAGTAACGGCATAGCTTTGTGGGATGTTATAAAGTCCTGCACAATTACAGGTTCAAGCGACAGCTCAATAAAGAATGTTGTGCCGAATGATATTGAGCCGATTTTACAGACGGCAAATATATCGCAAATTTTTACAAACGGTTCGACCGCCGATAAACTGTATAAAAAGCATATTTATCCGTTTACACAAATTGAGGCAATAAAACTTCCGTCAACAAGTCCTGCAAATGCGGCATTTACACTCGACAAACTTTTACGGGAATGGAATGTGATTTTAAAATACTTATAAAAAGCACCGCATAATAAGCGGTTTTATGCTTGTTATGCGGTACTAAATTATGATTTAGTTTAGGTTTTGAACGGACATTGAAATTTTAGCTAACGCTAAATTATCCGCCAAAAAATAAAGAAAGTTTACTGAACCATAATTTATTCAACACTGAAAATCGGCAGCATCACTTAAAAATGATACTGCCGATTTTTTATCTGAACATATAGTGTGCGGTGTCGAGCATGGATTCCATTGTGTGGATTGCTTTGCTGGCTTTTCTTTTAAGCTTTGGATTTTCGTCATACATTTTTCTTCCGCAGCAGCCAACAGCTATGCCTGCCATCATACCTAAGGCAACACCTTTCATAATGTCTGTTATCGGTGAATGAAACATAAGTCTTTCCTCCTGTAAAAATTGTATTTATTATTTGAGCAAGATTGTTCTTGCATTATTATTGTTTACGATTTAAAATAGAATAAAACAGAATTTTGAATTTTTGGAGTGATAAGATTTGGCAAAGCTTAATATTGTGCTGGTAGAGCCTGAAATTCCGCAGAATACAGGCAATATTGCAAGAACCTGCGCCGCAACGGGAGCAAGTCTGCACCTTGTCCGTCCTCTCGGTTTTTATATTGATGACAAAAAACTAAAGAGAGCAGGTCTTGATTATTGGCACTTGCTTGATATTACATATTACGATGATTTAAACGATTTTCTCGAAAAAACAAAGGGTGGCAGGTATTTTCTCTTTTCAACAAAGGGTACTCATATTCATTCAGATGCCGAGTATCCCGATAACTGCTATATTATTTTCGGAAAGGAAACCAAGGGACTGCCCGAAGAACTTTTGATGCAGTATCCCGAAAGCACGGTCAGAATACCTATGATTGACGAGGCAAGAAGTCTGAATCTTTCAAATTCAGTTGCCATTGCAACATATGAAGTGCTAAGACAGTGGAATTATCCGCAGCTGCAGAGTATAGGCGAACTGCATAACCACAAATGGAGCGATGTTTTAAAGTAAATCTCATAAATATTTTGTGCATAAAAAATCCGTAAATTCAATTATTATACGAAAATTTTTTGGGAATTGCTCGAAATTTTTTAGATTTATATTGATAAAACCAATGTTTTGATATATAATATAATTGACTGTAAAAATGCTATATTTTTACATTATTCTTCTATTAGAAAGGATTGTTCAATAATGAATCTTAATAAGGTTACAGTTGATGACATCAATGTAAAAGGTAAAAGAGTTCTCGTTCGAGTTGACTTTAATGTTCCGCTCAAAGACGGCGTTATTACAAATGATAACAGAATTACAGCAGCTCTTCCTACAATTAAAAAGCTTATCGCAGACGGCGGTAAGGTTATTCTTTGTTCACACCTCGGCAAGCCGAAGAACGGCCCAGAGGCTAAATTCTCACTTGCTCCTGTTGCAGTAAGACTTTCCGAGCTCCTCGGCAAGGAAGTTATCTTTGCTGACGACGACGAGGTTGTAGGCGAGAACGCTAAAAAGGCAGTTGCAGAAATGAAGGACGGCGATGTTGTTCTTCTTCAGAATACAAGATTCAGAAAAGAAGAAACCAAGAACCTTGAGCCATTCTCATCAGAGCTTGCATCTCTTGCAGATGTATTCGTAATGGACGCTTTCGGTTCAGCTCACCGTGCACACTGCTCAACAGTAGGTGTTACAGACCACATCAAGGATACAGCTGTAGGTTACCTTATGCAGAAGGAAATCAACTACCTCGGCAATGCAGTTGAAACTCCTGTTCGCCCATTCGTTGCTATTCTCGGCGGCGCAAAGGTTGCTGACAAGCTTAATGTTATTTCTAATCTCCTTGATAAGTGCGATACACTTATCATCGGCGGCGGTATGGCTTACACATTCTTAAAGGCTCAGGGTAAGGAAGTTGGTCTTTCACTCGTTGACGATACAAAGATTGACTACTGTAAGGAAATGATGGCTAAGGCTGAAAAGCTCGGCAAAAAGCTCCTTCTCCCTGTAGATACAACAGTTTCTAAGACATTCCCTGATCCAATCGACGCTCCAATCGAGGTTGAGGTTGTAGATTCTTCTGCTATCCCTGCTGATATGGAAGGTCTTGATATCGGTACAAAGACACAGGCTCTCTTTGCAGATGCAGTTAAGACAGCTAAGACAGTTGTTTGGAACGGACCTATGGGCGTATTTGAGAACCCAACACTTGCAAAGGGCACAATTGCTGTTGCTAAGGCTCTTGCAGAAACAGACGCTACAACAATCATCGGCGGCGGCGACTCTGCTGCAGCTGTTATTCAGCTTGGTTTTGCTGACAAGATGAGCCACATCTCAACAGGCGGCGGTGCATCTCTTGAGTACCTCGAGGGCAAGGTTCTCCCAGGTATCGCAGTTATCGCTGACAAAAATTAATCTATAAAATCAATAGGGGCGGAGTTTTTCCGCCCTTAATGGTTTACACAATATTTAGGATATAATAAATATGTCGAGAACAATAATTAAATTTACTTCTCCTTTTAACTCTAATGCGGTTTTTGACGCATTTGGCAAGTTTATGTACAGAGAGAATTTTGAGTTTGTTCAGAAAAACGGGGAACAGTATTGGAAAAGGTGTAGGCCTTCTTACCGCTCCGCAGTTTTTAAAACTTTCTGTTAATAACGATGGCAGCTATGTGCTTGAGGCTTGGATAAAATTTGCCATTCTTCCGGGTGTATATGTCGGCGAAATGGGTACAAAGGGCTTTGTTGGGGCACTTCCTAAACAATTGCTTAAGGAGAGAGTTGATAAAACACTTATGGCCATGCAGGCTAATGTTATTTATCAACAATAACAGACAACAATTTTTAATTTCTTATAAATTATTTATCGGAAAGGAATATTACAATGGACAAGACAAAGAGAAAGGCAATTATTGCCGGTAACTGGAAAATGAATAAGACACCTTCAGAGGCTAAGGCACTTCTTGAGGCTGTTGTTCCTGCTGTAAAGGATGCTGACTGCGAAGTAATCGCTTGCGTTCCTTTCGTAGATTTAAGCGTAGCTCTTGAAACAACAAAGGGCTCAAATGTAAAAATCGGTGCCGAAAACTGCCACTGGGCAGAGAGCGGCGCTTTCACAGGCGAAATTTCTGCTCTTATGCTCAAGGAAATGGGTGTTGAGTATGTAGTTCTCGGCCACAGCGAGAGAAGACAGTATTTCGGCGAAACAGACGAAACTGTAAACAAGAGAACAAAGGCTGCTCTTGCTGCAGGCTTAAAGCCAATCGTATGTGTCGGCGAACTTCTTTGGGAGCGTGAGTGCGACATTACAGAGGAAGTTATCGCAAGACAGATTAAACTTGACCTCTTCAATGTTACAGTTGACGAGCTTAAGAACATCGTTATCGCTTACGAGCCTGTATGGGCTATCGGTACAGGCAAGACTGCTACAGCTGACCAGGCTGAAGAAGTTTGCGCATTTATTCGTGCTACAATCGCTAAGCTTTACACACAGGCTGACGCTGACGCTGTTACAATTCAGTACGGCGGTTCAATGAACGACGGCAATGCTGACGAACTCCTCTCAAAGACAAATGTTGACGGCGGTCTTATCGGCGGTGCTTCACTCGTTGCTGAAAAATTTGCAGCTATTGTAAAGGCAGCAAGCAAGTAATTAAATTTTAGGGTACGGACGGCAAAAGGAAATAACTGTAATAAATTTGCAGTCAGTGTTCCCTGTGTCGTCCGTAATGTTTAGAAAGGATTTATGTTATGAAAAAACCATTAATTCTTATGATTCTCGACGGTTTTGGTATTGCACCGGAGAAAGGCAATGCTATTAAAGCAGCAAATAAGCCAAATATTGATAAACTTTTTGCAGAAAACCCTGTAACACAGATTGGTGCGTCGGGTATGGATGTAGGTCTTCCTGACGGTCAGATGGGTAACTCAGAGGTTGGCCATACAAATATGGGCGCAGGCAGAATCGTATATCAGGAGCTTACAAGAATTACAAAAACTATTAATGAAGATAAGCTCAAAGAGAACGAGGCTATTGTAAATGCAATGGATAAGGCTATTGAGAACGGTACAGCACTTCACCTTATGGGTCTTCTTTCAAGCGGCGGCGTTCACAGCCACAATACACACCTTTACGGTATTCTTGAGCTTGCTAAGAAGAAAGGCCTTGAGAATGTATATGTTCACGCATTCCTCGACGGCAGAGATGTTCCGCCATCAAGTGCCGCTGAATTTATGGATGAGCTCCTCGACAAGATGAAAGAAATCGGTGTAGGTAAGGTAGCCACTGTTTCAGGCAGATACTATGCTATGGACCGTGATAATAACTGGGACAGAGTTGAAAAGACATATGCCGCTATGGTTTACGGCGAAGGTGAAAAAGCCGATTGCCCATGCTGTGCTATTGAAAAGTCATATGAAAACGGCGTTACAGACGAGTTTGTAGTTCCTGTTGTAGTTGACGGCGGCGCACAGGTTAAGCCGAACGACAGCGTTATCTTCTTTAACTTCCGTCCTGACAGAGCAAGAGAGATTACAAGAACTTTTGTTGATCCTGAATTTAAGGGATTTGAGAGAAAGAACGGATTTTTCCCTGTAAACTTTGTATGTATGACACAGTATGACGCTACAATGCCAAATGTTGATGTTGCATTTAAGCCGCAGACACTTAAGAATACACTTGGCGAGTATGTTTCAAACAAGGGTATGACACAGCTTAGAATTGCCGAAACAGAGAAGTACGCTCATGTAACATTCTTCTTCAACGGCGGTGTTGAAAAGCAGTATGAGGGCGAGGACAGAATCCTTGTTAAGTCACCTGCTGTTGCAACATATGACTTACAGCCGGAGATGAGCGCTTATGAAGTTACAGATAAGCTTGTTCCTGCTATTGAGAGCGGTAAGTATGATATGATTATCTTAAACTACGCTAACTGTGATATGGTTGGTCATACAGGTGTATTCGAGGCAGCTGTAAAGGCTGTTGAGGCTGTTGACACTTGCGTAGGCAGAGTTGTTGAGGCCATCAAGAAAATGGGCGGTGTTGCTCTTATCACAGCCGACCACGGTAATGCAGATAAGATGGTAGACGCTGACGGTTCACCGTTTACAGCTCATACAACAAATCCTGTTCCTTTCTGTGTAGTAGGTTATGATTGCCAGCTTCGTGAGGGTGGCAGACTTGCTGATATTGCTCCTACTATGCTCCAGATTATGGGCTTAGAGCAACCTGCAGAAATGGACGGCGTTAGCCTTATTAAGTAATTTTACTTAATAAATTTTGCATAAAATTAAGCTGTACTTGAGTATTCAGGTACAGCTTTCTTGTTTTTTATTAGGTTTTGGTTAAATGTTGGGATAATGCTTAAATTACAGTTTAGCAAAAATAATTTGCAAAGCAATTATAATTATTTAGGCGAAAGTATGCTAAATCATAATTATTATTTTATAATTCCCGACAAGTTATTAACATTGTTATTACAAATTGTTGAAAAATTCGTCAACTGCCTGTTTTGCAACTGTATTTAAATGTGGGGCAGGTTCGTTGCAAATTTTAAATTCATTATTTACACATTCACTTGCAAGTATTGTAATCTTTTCTTTATCCTTAGGTTTGTATTTTATAATGAATTTTGCGGTTGAAACAACTACAAGAATTTCTGCTATGTTTTCGCTGTTAAAGGCCGCAAAGTATTTATCTTTAATTTCTTCCCACATCTCAAGATAATCAACAATTAAAAGATTAGCTATAATTCTCCATGTGTTCCAAGCTGTAAAATTATCATATCTGTCAAGCGCCTGTATTATGTATTGAAAATACGGATACACCAAGAGAGGTGTTTGTTCGCTAAGGTCGATAAGTATATTTTGCGCACGACAATTATTTTCGTCAAGCATTGCATTTATTAAAATCGGAATTACCATAACTTCCTTTTTCGCAAGCTTTACAACATCGCTGTCATTTTCAGTTTCAATTATTCTTAGATAAACTTCATTAATATTCATTGCAATTACCATTCCAATTCTGATAATTATATATTACTATACTTTGCAATTGTTTTCAAGTAAAAATGTCATTTTATGCTGAAAAAGCGTACACCGTTTTGGTGTACGCTTTATTTTTAGGCATCAAATATTTTTTCGGATAATTCTTTGGCAGGAGTCTGTACATCTTTGAGCTTTCGCTGAATTTGTCTTGTACGCACACCTACGAGTTTGTCAAGTTCCTTATTTGCTTGATCAAGTCTTTGTTGAGTTGCCTCAAGCACATCTCCGAATTTGTCAAATTCCTGTTTTACTGCGCCTAAAATTTCCCATACTTCGGCACTTCTTTGCACGGCAAGAGTTTTAAAGCCCATTTGCAATGAATTGAGTAATGCCGCCATAGTGCTCGGGCCTGCGATGTTTACCTTGTAATCACGCTGTAAAATTTCAACAAGACCTCGGTTTACTGCTTCACTGTACAATCCCTCGAAAGGCAAAAACATAATTGCAAATTCGGTGGTGTAGGGGGGATCTATGTATTTATCGTGAATATCCTTTGCTTCACTTTTTATTCTTGTGATAAGCGCTTTTGCGGCAAGGTCAATTTTTATTTTGTCGCCCTCGTCAATGGCGTCACGCAAAGCCGCATAGGTATCACCCGGGAATTTAGAGTCAATAGGCAGATAAATAAATTTATCATCGTCGGAGGGAAGTTTGACTGCAAATTCAACTACATTTTTTGAACCTTTTTTTTGTGGCGACATTTTCTTCGTACTGCTCGGGCGAGAGAATTTCGCTTAAAATTGCGGATAATTGAATTTCTCCGAGAATACCTCGTGTTTTCACATTTGAAAGGACTTTTTTGAGGTCGCCCACACCGACGGCAAGGCTTTGCATTTCTCCAAGACCTTTATAAACCTGCTCAAGTCGCTCATTGACAAGTGAAAATGAGCGGTTCATTTTTTCTTCTATGGATTGCTGTAAACGCTCATCAACGGTTTTTCGCATTTCTTCAAGTTTTTTATTATTATCTTCTTGAATATAATTAAGTCGGTTTTCAACAGAGTGCCTTATATTATCAAGCTGTTGTTCGTTGGTCAGCGAAAATGTTTTTAATCTTTCCTCAAGTTGAGCAAGGCTCTTACTCTGGCTGATTGCGTATGCATTCTGACTTGCGCCAATCATATCACCGAGATTTTTTACTGACATTTGAGTTGATGAAGTAAGCTCCTGTCGCAATGCCGATTGTTCGTTACGGATAGTTTGCTCAAGTCTTTTAAATTCTTCACTGTTGCTGTTGTCCGATGCTTTTTTTAGCTGATTAAGGATAACAATGCCGAGCATAACAACTGCAATAACAAGCAAAACAATTATAATAATATCAAGTGCCGTTTGCATTTTTACACTTCCTTATTCAATTTATACTAATATATTAGCATTTCAAGGCTAAAAAGTCAAACGAATGTTTTATAAATTATGCAAAAACAGACTGCCAAACTGACAGTCTGCTGTGATATGGTTATAAATTCAATTAAATACCGTTTCCACAAGTTTACTGCAACCCTCGGGGGAATATAAGAATCTGTCGATATGATTGCCGTTGCAGTAATACTTAGGTTTTTGCGGATTGTATTTGTAATCAAAAGTGTCAATGATGATGATTTTAATTTTCATTTTTTCGGGAATGATGCTTTTTATGTAAACGCTTGCCTGCTGACCTGCTTTTACGCCGTCCTTACTTTCTGCAAGTCCTGCAAGGTTAGGGGCAAGTTCTACAAACGCACCGTAGTTTTCTACACTGCGTACAATTCCCGCAACGGTTTCGCCTGCACAAAAGCTGTTTGCGTTTTCTTCCCAAGTGCCGAGAAGTTCCTTATGGCTTAGGCTTATTCTGCCGTTTTCGATGGATTTTATTACAGCTCTGATGTCCATTCCGACCGTGAATCTTTCCCGTGGATGTTCTATTCGTGATACGGAAATTGTATCGATCGGCATAAGAGCCACAATTCCGCACCCAATATCGGCAAATGCACCGAAGTTTTCGAGGTGGGTGATACGAGCATCAATTACATCGCCGCAGACAAGGTGAGAAATGTAATTTTTCATACAGCGTTGTTGTGCCTTTTCTCTTGAAAGAACTGCAAAGCGTTCTCCGTTTTCATCAACGGCAAAGTCGGTGATGATAAAACATACAGGGCGGTTTACTCTTGAAATTACCGCAATATCACGCACTGTACCTTCACGAATACCGATTGCACCTTCTTCACGGGGGATAATTCCTTTCATTATGCCGAGGTCAACAATAAGATTATGTTCTGCATCACAAACGCAGGCCCTTGCCTCAAGAATTTTTCCTTCCTTTTTTGCGTCACTTAATAAAGAAAAGCTGTGGAGCGTGTTGATATTATCCTGTGTTAAAATGAGTTTTCCTTCGGGTAAATATTCTGACATTTTACAGCCTCCGTTAATTTTATTGCGCTACTGATTTCTGTTTGTCGCAATGTCAGCGTATGGCTGACTTTTCAGTAAGCATATTTGGTTACAAATATTAGTATGATTTTGCAATAAAAAATATAACCGAAAGAAAATTTTACAGAATATTAATCGGGCAATAAAATTTGAGCAAGATTAAATTATCAGTCACGATTATAAAAGTTTGGTCAACCGTTTCAAAGGTTGAGGGTGTGGGCAAGGCCCACAAATACTTTCCGTTTACGCAATCTAACGATAGCCAAACAGCTCGCTGTTTGGCGGCTTGAACGAATGGGCGAAAGCCCTTAAATGCGATAGCAACAAGAAAGCCATTTGAAAAAGTTAATCATTTCTTTTATAAAAGGCTGTTGCCTGTTTTAACAAACTTAGTTTTAGCACGCAAACAGCGTGGCTGTTTGCGCCTGATAAATTGTTATATCGGAAGATATTATGGACGCTGCCCATACCCGCAATTTTTGAAAAAATTGAGTAAACTTTTTTGTTTTTTGGGAGGATAATTTAGCGTTAGCTAAATTTCAATGCCCGACCGACACTCTGCTAAACCATAATTTACCCCAATGTTTGATAAAGAAAAAATCCCTCTCCGATTTTTCAGAGAGGGAAAAGGTTTAATTTTAAAAATTATGCCCAATTAAGAGTATCGTTATATACATTGATGTAGTCGTTAGCTGAACGATCCCAGCTGTTGTCGCTCATCATTGCACGCCACATAAGCTGATGCCAGCCTGCGTCATCATGAATACCCCACAAAGCTCTTCTTACGGCATTTACCATATCTGCCGTATCGTAGTTCTTGAATGTAAAGCCGTTACCGTAGTTGTCTGCACTGTCAAATACAGAGTCTTTAAGTCCGCCAACTTCACGAACAACAGGAATTGTACCGTAACGGAGAGCAATCATCTGTGCAAGGCCGCATGGCTCCTGAGCAGACGGCATAAGGAATATATCAGCACCTGAATAAATCTTTCTTGCAAGTTCAGGTACAAAACCGTGACAGAAGCAAAGTCTGCCCGGATATTTTGCCTGCATATAGTTAAAGTAGTCCTCGTATTCCTTATCACCCGAGCCGAGAATTACAAACTGCATATTCTCGGTATTCATAAGCTCTTCAAGTCCCATTCTTACAAGGTCAAGTCCCTTATGACCTACAAGTCTTGTTACCATACCAACCATTGGTACATCCCAGCGCTGTTCAAGGCAAAGACGCTCCTGAAGTGCTCTCTTACACTCACCCTTGCCGCTCATATCGTCCTTAGAGTAGTTACGATAGATCTGATAGTCTGTTTCAGGATTATAGCTTTCGGTATCAATACCATTTTTAATACCGCAAAGTTTATAGTGACGAAGGTTAAGTTCGTCGTGAAGTCCCCAACTGAACCATGGGTCTTTAATTTCAGCCGCATAGCTTGGAGATACTGTTGAAACTCTTGTTGCTGTTTCAATAGCGCCCTTCATCATATTGAGTTTGCCGTTCATCTCAAGAATTTTTGTTTCATTGGCAGGAATACCTACACATTCCGTATTAACTTCCCAGCCGTATTCACCCTGATACTGAATATTGTGAATTGTAAACAGGCTCTTGATATTGTGATACCATGGTCTGTGTGAATAGAACAGATAGTAGTAAACAGGTACAAGTGCTGTCTGCCAGTCATTACAGTGAATCATATCAGGATGGAAGTCAATGTATGGGAGCATTTCGAGAATTGCTCTTGAGAAGAATGCAAATCTCTCGGCATCGTCATAATGACCGTAAAGTGTACCACGCTTGAAATAGTATTCATTGTCAATGAAATAATATGTACAGTCGTGCCATCTTGCCCAGAAAAGTCCGCAATACTGATGACGCCATGCAACAGGTACGGTAAAGTTTGTAATGAAATTTAGTGAATTTCTAAGCTCCTGCGGAATTGTGCCGTAAAGCGGAACTACAATTCTGCAGTCCTGACCCTTTCTGCAAAGTGTGTGTGGCAGACTTCCTGCAACATCTGCAAGTCCGCCGCTACCGCAAAACGGATTTGCTTCAGATGCGCAATATAAAATTCTCATTTGATTTTACCTCCATTAAACTACAGATTTTTTTGCTATATATACAGGATAGGAGTCATATCCCATAAGTGAACGACCATCCTGAATTTTAACATCCTTATCTATGATAACATAATTCAGGTTGGTATTGCAACCGATTTTTGTATCTTGCATAATTATTGAGTTGCTTACTTTAGCACCCTCGCCGATATATACACCTTTAGAAATAACACAGTTCTCAACCTCACCGTTGATTACACAGCCTTGAGCAATAATTGAATTTTTGACACTGCTTGTAAGACCGTAGCGTGACGGAGCGTCATCTCTGACCTTTGTGTAAATCGGACGCTGTGGGTTAAAGAGAGCATCTCTTACTTCTTTTTTGATTAAATCCATATTGAAATTGAAGTAATCCTGATTAGAAGTAATTGCCGCTGTATAACCTTTATCTTCAAAGCCGTAAACATTGTATTTGCCGACGGCAGCCTGAATAATATTTTTAATATCTTTCTGATTTACGGCGAGAGCCTGATTTATTTCCTGCATAAGGAGATCTTTTTTCAGGAGTATTGCACCGAATACTACATTTTCAACAGTATCTGTCTTTTGCGGATTGAGGAAAAGTCTGTTTACTCTGCCGTTATCGTCAACGCTGATTGTCATAGGACGGTCGTAGCCTGACGGTACAACCATTTTGTTGTAAATTACTGTAATGTCTGCATTCTTTTTGGTGTGAAAACCAAAAAGGTCTGTGCAGTCAAAATTAGAAATAATATTGCCCGGTGAGAGCAATACATATTCCTCACGGCTGTTTTCAATGTATCCGTGCATATTATAAATGGTTTCGGGATAGCTTGAGAAAGAACTGCCGTTATAAGGTGTGAGCAATGTAAGCTGACTTCTTCTCTTTGAAAGGTCATAAGCAGAACCCGAGCCGAGGTGGTCGGCAAGAGAAAGATAGTTTTTTGTGGCAACTACGCCTACATTGTTGATACCTGAATTTGACATATTAGAAAGAACAAAGTCAATTATTCTGTATTTGCCCCCGATAGGAACGCTTGCCATTGTGCGTGATGAGGTGAGGTCAGGCATTTTTTCGTCAAGAGTGCCTGCAAAATAAGTCCCAAAACATTATTACATCTCATTTGCTTTTACCTCCGTGCATCTGTCAATCATTTCCTTTGGCTTTACAACTGCGCCTTCGTCAATAACAGAGTTCTCGCCGACTACGGCAATACCCCATTCATCTCTGTTAGCACAGTCCTCAGGTTTTGCGCCTACAACAGCGTTTTTGCGTACAACTGTATTTTCTGCAATAATTGCAAACTGAACTGTAGCGCCCTCTTCAATTACCGCACCCGGCATAATGATAGAAGAGTTGATTGTAGCTCCTTTTCCGATAGTAACACCCGAGAAAAGAATAGAAAATTCAAGATTGCCGTAAACATTACAGCCGTCTGCAACAAGTGAATTCTGAATAACTGCGTCATTAGATACAAAGTGTGGCGGCATCATTGGATTTCTTGAATAAATATCCTTTAAGTCAAGTGTAACATTAGGGTCGAGAAGATCCATATTAGCTTCCCAAAGACTGTCGATTGTTCCGACATCTTTCCAATAACCCTCAAACGGATATGCAAACATACGCTCGCCTGCGTTGAGCATTGCGGGAAGAACATCTTTACCAAAGTCATGGCTTGAGTTTTTGTTTTCGTCATCTTCAATGAGGTATTTTCTTAACTCTTTGTAGCTGAAAATGTAGATACCCATTGATGCGTGTGTGCTTTTTGGCTTTTCGGGCTTTTCATCAAATTCGTAAATTTCGCCGTCCTCGTGTGTGTTGAGAATACCGAATCTTGACGCCTCTTCAAGAGGTACATCTATAACAGCTATAGTACAAGCCGCATTCTTTTCTTTGTGGTATTCAAGCATTTTGTTGTAGTCCATTTTGTAGATATGGTCGCCTGACAAAACAACAACATATTCGGGGTCATAGCGGTCAATGTAGTTAATATTCTGGAAAATTGCGTTTGCAGTACCTGAGTACCAATCTGCACCGTCAACAGCCTGATACGGACTTAGGCAGTTTACACCCGAGTGCATACCGTCAAGGTCCCACGGCTGACCGTTGCCTATGTATTCGTTAAGAACAAGCGGCTGATACTGTGTGAGAATACCAACAGCTTCGATGCCTGAATTTACGCAGTTTGATAGTGGAAAGTCAATAATTCGATATTTTCCGCCGAATGGAACGGCAGGTTTTGCAATTTTTCTTGTTAAAACGCCAAGACGGGAACCTTGTCCGCCGGCAAGAAGCATTGCAACTACTTCCTTCTTAGGGAACATTTTTCTACCTCCAGAGATTATTTAAGAGTAGGGCAGAGTGTGAGCATACTGTCCTACAATTATAAGTATATTTATTTTAATTCCTCTGCCTTTACGGTTTCGGAATTGAGAACAACGGTTTTTCTCGGCTTTTCGGTGTTACCTTCGGGATTTTCAAGTTCCTTTGTACATTTAAGATAAATTACACCGAGCGGCGGCAGGGTAAGTGAAAGTCCCTGCTTGTAACCGTGAATTTTCATCGGCACCGTGGTAAGAGTGCCTGTATTTGATACACCTGTTCCGCCAAATTCGGTTAAGTCAGAATTAAATATTTCCTCATATTCGCCAAAGCGGGGAACACCTATCATATAGTTTTCGTGAACGGTCGGCTGAAAATTGCAGACTGCAATGATTTCGTTGCCGTCCGAGTCGGTTCTTCTGAAAGCAATAACGCTTTGAGTGTAGTCGTTACGGTGTATCCATTCAAAGCCTTTCGGAGTATTGTCAAGCTCATAAAGCGGCTTATGTTCAATATAAAATTTATTTATTGCTTTAAAAAATGTATATAGAGCATTATGTTTTTCAAACTTAAGAAGATCCCACTGAATACCCGAGTCGGAATCCCATTCATCAAACTGTCCTATTTCGCAGCCCATAAATACAAGCTTTTTACCGGGATGAGCGTACATATATGTAATAAATGTTCTTACGCCTGCAAACTTGCTGTCATAGTCACCCGGCATTTTGCTGATAAGCGAGCCTTTGCCGTGAGCGACTTCATCGTGAGAAATAGGAAGAATGAATCTCTCTGAAAAAGCATAGAAAAAGCTGAATGTAAGGTTATCGTGGTTAAACGGTCGCCACAACGGGTCAAGCGACATATAGTGGAGAGTATCGTTCATCCAACCCATATTCCATTTGTAGTCAAATCCGAGTCCGCCCTCCTCAATAGGCAAGGTGAGTTTTGGCCATGAAGTGTTTTCCTCGGCAAATGTAAGAGCCGACGGGTGATACATATGTACTGCCTTGTTCAAACGCTTGATAAAGTCGATTGCCTCAAGGTTTTCGTTACCGCCAAAGCGGTTAGGTACCCATTCGCCGTCCTTTTTGCCGTAGTCAAGGTAAAGCATAGAAGAAACCGCACCGATTCGCATACCGTCAATGTGGTATTTGTCGAACCAGAACATTACAGCCGAAATCAAAAAGCTGATTACCTCATAGCGCTGGAAATTAAAGAGGCAAGTGCCCCAACTGTCACGCTGACCTTTTTTAGGATTGTTGTCCTCATAAAGGCAGGTGCCGTCAAATTTATAAAGTCCGTAATCGTCCTTAGGAAAGTTTGACGGTACAATTTCCATAATAACGCCGATTCCCTCCATATGACAGCGGTCAATGAGAGCCATAAGGTCACACGGCGTACCGTAACGAGAGGTTGCGGCAAAGTATCCTGTTGTCTGATAGCCCCAGCTTGGGTCATACGGATATTCCATAAGCGGCATAAGCTGAACATGAGTGTAGTTCATTTCCTTTAAATAAGGAATAAGCTCATCTGCCATTTTTTGATAGTTAAAGTAATTGCCGTCAGGATATTTTTTCCACGAGCCTGCGTGAATTTCATATATATTCATCGGCTTGTCGGGTGAAGATGTATTCTGACGATTTTCCATCCAATAGCTGTCATGCCATACATATTGATTTGTATTAAATACCATAGAGGCATTTTCGGGTCTTGTCTGACAATGAAAAGCAAACGGATCCGATTTTAAAATGTTTGTGTGGTCAACGGTTTCTATACAGAATTTATATACGGCAAATTCATTGAGATTTTCAATGAACAGTTCCCATACACCGCCGCCGATTTTATACATATAATTAGCTTTTTGATTCCAATTGTTAAAATCACCGACAAGAGAAACGGTAATTGCGTTTGGCGCCCATACTCTGAAAATTACACCGTTTCTGCCGTCTAAATTTATAAAATGAGCGCCGAGAAAGTCGTAAGCACGAACAGCGTCACCGTCAGAAAACAGTCGCAGCGGAGAACGCTCATCATTAAAGACATACTTCATATATTCAACTCCTTATTATGACTGCCGAATCACCCAATCGACAGTCAACCATTCCGAATAATGCGGATTGTTTGATAATCACTGTTAATTATAAAAACTTCTTGTATAAGAATACCAATTAAAACTACTTCTATATTCCTATAATATATAATACCAAATAAATATGTTGTTTTCAAGCAAATTTGAAAATTTTTACACAATATTTTCGTGTAAATTTTATAAATAACCTTTCAAAATTCCCATAAGGAACATAATTTTACATAAAAATAGTTTTTTTATAAATAAATCAAGTTAATTTTATTAAAATGTAAAAATCAAATTTATTTTATATGTTTTGTGAGCTGTACATAACTATAAAAATGTGCATAGATTTTCGGAAGTAAATATATTGAAAAAAGGTATTTACAAATATTATTTTTTATAGTATATTAATACAACAATAGACAATAAAACAGCAATAATAAACAATTCTGTTTATTGCTAATTGAATAAATAGCGGTGAGGTGATACGAATTTGTTTTAGTACAATTGCACACACAATAAAATTAGGATGAGGAGATGAAGAATGATAAATAAAAAAAAAAAAAAAAAAAAAAAAAATAAAAAAAATATAAAAATTATAGGTACAATTGTAGGTATAATTGCAATTATTATAATCGGCGTATATATATATAATCAGATAAAAATTTCAAATTATCTTAGTAAACTAACTTATGATATAGTACAGGAATCTTATGATACGTACGGTGATTACTCGAAAAGTAAATATCAGGATATAGTATCGGAAAACATTTATAGCAGTATGAATTATCTTTGCAGTGGTTCCTATGATAATCGAGACGAATTTATCATATATGTATCAAATCAATCTAAAGTAAATACCTTAATTTTTTTCTTAGATACAGCTGAGTCGAAATATACTTATGAGATTAAATTTTCTATAAAAGGTGAGGAGGGCTATAGCTATGGCAAATCTACCTGTACGGTGCAATGGAAATTAGATGATGATAATGTCTGGCGAGTATCAGATTTTGATGATCCTCCGTGATAAAATTATTATTTAGACAAAACCACCTCTGATTGTTATGTCAGGGGTGGTAATTAACAGAAAAACAAAGAGTGTAAAGTGTTCAGTTTTTTAATTACGGTACAGATAACAATTCAATACTACTTGCAAAGTTTCTAATAAACATCGTGCTTTTTTTTGATGATTTTATAACTGATAATAATTTGAAATGGTGTGTATAGTTATGCGAAAAATAATAAATAAAAATATTTGCTTTATGGGGATATTAATTACTCTGCTTGAATTAGCTGTATTCTTATCGACACCTTACTCAAAATCGATTTTACCGGTTTATCCTTTAAATAATTTAATATGGTCAATTGTTTTATTTACGGTATTCTTTTTTTCATTCAGTGCATTTGTTATATTTGGCTTTGCTAAGAAAACTTTTTTACTGTATAAAAAGCAAATAGTAATATCCTTTTTTGCTCTTTTATTCATAAGAGTTATACTTGATATTGGCTGTTATATTTTTAAAAGTACAGAGATTAAATCTATATATAGCTTATTAACGGATTGCGTATTTTTTGTAATTATATTCCAAATTATTACATTTGCTTATACCGGCAGAAATTTATTAAAAGATATATATGGTAAAATTAAGGGCAAAGAAAAATCTATAGTAGTTATATTATTATTTTATGTTTTAGTTGTGGCTATAGTTGTTTCTTATTTAGTCTATATATTTATAAATTTGCAAATGTATGCAGAAAAATATACAATTGATTCGTCATTTTATCTTTTTAAAAGTATGAATTATAACTTTAATTCACAGTTGTTAAGAATGTTTACGGCAATCATTTTACAAATACTTCTTGTAATAATACTTAATAATCTATATGCAAATAATTTTGACGCAGATTTATATTGGTCAAAAATATTTTTAAATATTATTGCACGAACAATAGTAGCTTTTATAGCAATATTTGTATTATTGTTTATTAAAATTTGTATCTCAAATGTCGGTACTATTGCAAAAACACCGGAAAGATCATCTGATTGCTACATTGGATTACCGAATTTAATTTCTAATAGCTTTGTCTATAAACAAATATATAGGGTAAAAGGTAATTCATCGCAGATATTATCATACGAAAATACAGATGTTAAAATAAAATATCATGACGAAGAATTACTAGATTTTGAGCTAAATAATTTTTCCAATTATGAATATATGAATAAAGAGCAGAATAACATAAATAATTCAAATTCAGGTGCATCAATTAAAATACAAGATCAAGAAGTGGTATTTTTTTCAAATCAATATATAGCTTATGCAAAAAACGATATCCCTTATGTCATAGCTTTTGATGATATTAAAAATCAAAATGAGAATGAGGTTATAACAAATTTTTTAGAGTATATGATTACTTGTGGATATTGGGATTACTTTGAGTACGGTTGTGATTATCTTAAAAAGTATGATTCTGATTTTATAAATCCATACATAGAAAGATATGCGAACGGTGACTTTACAGAAAATGAAAATAAAGTAAATCAAGAAATCAATACAGATTATATGATAAATTTTGCTCAAAAAATGCTTGAAATTAAATGAAAAAAGAGAAGGATATGTTGGAAGATAAAGGAAAACTAAAAACCAATAATAAAAAGAAAAAAAAATAATAGTAACAACAGTAACAACGGCAGTTTGTTTTTATCACTGTTGGAACAGGAGTTTACATTAATAACTTGATAAAAGTAAAAAATTATCTTAGTGACCTAACTTATGATATAGTACAGGAATCTTATGATACTTACGGTGATTACTCGAAAAGTAAATATCAGGATATAGTACCGGAAAACATTTATAGCAGTATGAATTATCTTCGCAGTGGTTCCTATGATAATCGAGACGAATTTATCATATATGTATCAAATCAATCTAAAGTAAATACCTTAATTTTTTTCTTAGATACAGCTGAGTCGAAATATACTTATGAGATTGAATTTTCTATAAAAGGTGAGGAGGGCTATAGCTATGGCAAATCTACCTGTACGGTGCAATGGAAATTAGATGATGATAATGTTTGGCGAGTATCAGATTTTGATGATCCTCCGTGATAAAATGAGAGTTTATGAAAAGAAAATGATATGCTAAAAAATGATGGAAATATGATTCACTTGAATATTTATTATTGAGAATAATGCTTTTCGGAGAGGAAGAAAAATGAAAAAATATTATTCAAAAATCAGCGGCTGTATACTGTTAGTTGCATTGGAAATATTGATGTTTCTATGGACTCCGTATTACAAGGGCTTTATTTGTACAACATATATTGTAGAGCATATAAATGCCGGAGATATAATTTTTAGATTAGTTTATTATGCAATTTATTTTTTATCTGTATATACAATGTTTTCGTATTACTGTTTTGGAAAGTTTTACTCGTTTTTTATGCGTAGTCCCGTAGGATTAATATTAAGTTTTGCAAGTGTAAGACTTATGACAGATGTGGCAAACTATATTATTTATTACTTTTTTAATGATTATGTTTTTTTACTTTTGCGGCTTGCATTATCGAGGTAGTTTTTTTTGTTTTTTTTACATTGTGGCTTATATCGGACTTTATTTCAGACGGTAAATTTAGATTTTGCCCGATTAAAGGGACAATACCGCTTTTTATAGCAACTTTTGTGATTGTAGCTTTGCTTGCAATATATTGTACATTTCAGTATAACGGTTTTGCTTATATAGTTGAAAAATATACAGTCGTTGCAAATGTGAGGTGCATACACTGAAAATATCGGCTTTATACTTGAGGTTTCAAGGCTGATTTTTATTTGCGCATTGAATATTATTTGCTTTTTGTATTTTTATTTTTCAGTCGAAAAATGCGGACTTATAAAAAGTAAAAGCAATGTCGGTTTTGCTAAAATAATAACCCGTTTATGGGCGGTTTTGTTTTTTTAACGGGAATATTGTATGTTGTAAAATACATAGCTTATCCGATAGATTTGTATGAGATTATTCCGAGTAAATTAACTTCAAGTTCAGATACAACCTATTCAAATACAAATGAAACAGTAAAGGATTTCAGAACGGATACGTGTGTAACTCCGTTAAGCAGATTTTCTTCTTATGAACACGATGAAAGGCGTGTGCTGAATTTAGGTTCTGTTACTGTAAAAAACGGAAAAGACCGTATAAAGACATTTACATACTTTATGCCGTTTGACGAGGACTCGAATTATTATTGTGAGCTTGTTCCCGTTGAAACGGAATATACGGAGTCAACGGACTATTTGGAGTGTAATGTGCAAAGGCTCGAAAATTTTGGCTTGTTTTTCTTTGACGGTGACCAAAGATATGCGATTAAGACCGAGAATATAAAGAGCCAAAGCGAAAACAAGGTGCTTACAGCAATGCTCGAAACTTTAATTTCTGACGGCGAATGGAATTACTTTGAGTACGGCTGTGATTATCTTGAAAAATACGATTCGGATTTTATAAAGCCGTATATAGAAAGATATGCAAATGGCAATTTTACGGAAGATGAGATTAATGAAAATCGTGAAATCAATACAGATTATATGATAAATTTTGCTCAAAAAATGCTTGAAATTAAATGAAAAAAGAGAAGGATATGTTGGAAGATAAAGGAAAACTAAAAACCAATAATAAAAAGAAAAAAATAATAGTAACAACAGTAACAACGGCAGTTGTTTTTATCACTGTTGGAACAGGAGTTTACATTAATAACTTGATAAAAGTAAAAAATTATCTTAGTGACCTAACTTATGATATAGTACAGGAATCTTATGATACTTACGGTGATTACTCGAAAAGTAAATATCAGGATATAGTACCGGAAAACATTTATAGCAGTATGAATTATCTTCGCAGTGGTTCCTATGATAATCGAGACGAATTTATCATATATGTATCAAATCAATCTAAAGTAAATACCTTAATTTTTTTCTTAGATACAGCTGAGTCGAAATATACTTATGAGATTGAATTTTCTATAAAAGGTGAGGAGGGCTATAGCTATGGCAAATCTACCTGTACGGTGCAATGGAAATTAGATGATGATAATGTTTGGCGAGTATCAGATTTTGATGATCCTCCGTGATAAAATGAGAGTTTATGAAAAGAAAATGATATGCTAAAAAATGATGGAAATATGATTCACTTGAATATTTATTATTGAGAATAATGCTTTTCGGAGAGGAAGAAAAATGAAAAAATATTATTCAAAAATCAGCGGCTGTATACTGTTAGTTGCATTGGAAATATTGATGTTTCTATGGACTCCGTATTACAAGGGCTTTATTTGTACAACATATATTGTAGAGCATATAAATGCCGGAGATATAATTTTTAGATTAGTTTATTATGCAATTTATTTTTTATCTGTATATACAATGTTTTCGTATTACTGTTTTGGAAAGTTTTACTCGTTTTTTATGCGTAGTCCCGTAGGATTAATATTAAGTTTTGCAAGTGTAAGACTTATGACAGATGTGGCAAACTATATTATTTATTACTTTTTTAATGATTATGTTTTTACTTTTGCGGCTTGCATTATCGAGGTAGTTTTTCTGTTTTTTACATTGTGGCTTATATCGGACTTTATTTCAGACGGTAAATTTAGATTTTGCCCGATTAAAGGGACAATACCGCTTTTTATAGCAACTTTTGTGATTGTAGCTTTGCTTGCAATATATTGTACATTTCAGTATAACGGTTTTGCTTATATAGTTGAAAAATATACAGTCGTTGCAAATGTGAGGGTTGCATACACTGAAAATATCGGCTTTATACTTGAGGTTTCAAGGCTGATTTTTATTTGCGCATTGAATATTATTTGCTTTTTGTATTTTTATTTTTCAGTCGAAAAATGCGGACTTATAAAAAGTAAAAGCAATGTCGGTTTTGCTAAAATAATAACCCGTTTATGGGCGGTTTTGTTTTTAACGGGAATATTGTATGTTGTAAAATACATAGCTTATCCGATAGATTTGTATGAGATTATTCCGAGTAAATTAACTTCAAGTTCAGATACAACCTATTCAAATACAAATGAAACAGTAAAGGATTTCAGAACGGATACGTGTGTAACTCCGTTAAGCAGATTTTCTTCTTATGAACACGATGAAAGGCGTGTGCTGAATTTAGGTTCTGTTACTGTAAAAAACGGAAAAGACCGTATAAAGACATTTACATACTTTATGCCGTTTGACGAGGACTCGAATTATTATTGTGAGCTTGTTCCCGTTGAACGGAATGTACGGAGTCAACGGCCTATTTGGAGTGTAATGTGCAAAGGCTCGAAAATTTTGGCTTGTTTTTCTTTGACGGTGACCAAAGATATGCGATTAAGACCGAGAATATAAAGAGCCAAAGCGAAAACAAGGTGCTTACAGCAATGCTCGAAACTTTAATTTCTGACGGCGAATGGAATTACTTTGAGTACGGCTGTGATTATCTTGAAAAATACGATTCGGATTTTATAAAGCCGTATATAGAAAGATATGCAAATGGCAATTTTACGGAAGATGAGATTAATGAAAATCGTGAAATCAATACAGATTATATGATAAATTTTGCTCAAAAAATGCTTGAAATTAAATGAAAAAAGAGATGGATATGTTGGAAGATAAAATTATAGATTTATTATCTAAAAAAACTAAATGTCCTGTTTGCGGAGAAGAATGTATCAGTTGGTATAAAAAAGGGTTTTATACAAATTTTTGGAAAGAAAAAGAATGCCCCAATTGCAAAGCAACTTTAAAACTTAAAGGCAAAATAATATGGGTAAATAGGTTGATTAATCTGTTCTTTTTGATATGGTATATTTTCTTGTTTATTAATATACCGCAATTGTGTAGCTTATTATTGCTGTTTTATATTTGCTTCAAATTATTTTGGGAAGTTTTAGTGGTTGGTCCTTTTTCAGAAATAGTTCCATATAACAGTACCCCTCTTGATGATTTATTAAACAGTTTCAGAAAATTAAAAGCACTGGATAAAAAGGGAAAAATAAAGGTTGCAGCGGTAATAACAGCAGTTGTTCTTGTTTTTGTCGGAATTGGGGTTTGTATTAATCATCGGAAAAATATAGAAAATAATCTTACCGACCTAACTTATGACATAGTACAGGAGTCTTGCGATAATTACGGAGATTACTCAAAAAGCAAATATCAGGATATAGTATCGGAGCAAATTTATAAAAATATGAATTATCTGTATGTTGAGAATTGTACAGACAAAAACAATTTAGAAATTTTTGAGTCAAAGTTTACGAGTATTGAACCGCAGATATTGTCTTTAAAATCTGCGGAAGTAAACTATAGCTGTTATGTTAGATATCAATTGAATAATGAGAAGGACAGTTATATTGCTAAGGATCTTTCTTATACGGTGCAATGGAAATCGGATGATAATAATGTTTGGCGAGTGTCTGATTTTGACGGGGATTTGTGATAAAAGGAAAACTTAATTTTTAGGTGAATTACAATGAAAATAAAAAAATCTAAAACAAAAATAATCGTATTGTCTGTTTGTTCTGTTTTGGCAATTATAGGATTTTTGGCATATCGTGTTGAGCTTTATCACAGAACAAATGATCCTAATAAGGAAAGAATATTTGAAATAGAGGATTATTCTCATGACAGGAAATTAACACCGTACGGTACCGAAAAAGATCTTCAATATAATTCTGAATCGATTAGGGCATTTATAATACAAAATTGTCCCGATAATGAGGAGAAAACCAAAGCATTAATTTATGAATTTTTAAATACATATAATTACAAAAATGAAATGGAAAACTGCGGTACGGATAAAATTTATATAGATTTTATGAAACCGAGTTGGAGATTTCCTGTGTATTGGACAGAAAAATGGGATATGAAACATACATGGCACAGAGATGGCAGTTATTTGGCTAATTATTATAACAGCAACAGAGTTGCATGGGTTGAATGTGATGTAAACGGTATTTTGGGAGAAAATTATTATTTTGACAAAACCACCTCTGATTCTTATGTCAGGGGTGGTAAATACCGATAACAGTCGCTACATTGCTAATCGTTCTAATTGTACGGTACAATGGGTATTGGAAGATAATGTTTGGCAAGTTTCCGGTTATGACGAGCGTTCGTGATTCAGAAAAGCAGAGATTGAAAATTTTTCTTGCTTTAGGCTTGAACGAAAAATATAAGAATGAGGGAGAATAATATGAACAGTAAATTGAAAAAATGCTTACCTTTTATAATTGTGGTTGCACTCGAATTAATATCGCTGATTTTTTATAATGAGGAACATAGCTTTTTGCGGATGAAGTGCATAGGAATACTTGCTATGGGAGGATTCAAATTTGCAATACCAATGCTAATATTTAATGCGGCTTTTGTGTTTGTGTATCTGCTGGCATATAATTATGTGGTGATATTGGTTACCGATACACAATTTATGGCGAAAAAGGTGTTTAAAAATATCGGTATTTTGTTTGCCGTAAGAACAGGTTTTGATATTTTATATTATTTGCTTAACGCATCAGTGACATGTTTAAGTGAAACCTACATTGATTTTTCGTATTTAATAAATTCATCGTTTGCGGTTGTTATGTTTGTGGTAATACTAAAAAATTGTGCAAACATATCATTAAAGGAGATTAAAACCAATGTCAAGGCGAGAAAAAGTGCAATATTTTTTGCTGTAATATTTCTGATTACAAATATTTATCTTCTTTGTGTATTATATTATTATGAAAGGCCTTGCTTTGGAGAATTATATGATAGGCCTTGCTTTGAAGAATTATGAAATTTTTGATAATATGATGTCAGAAAATATATTTATGTATAATTTTATATCTTATTCGTTCTATGTTATCAGTGCTGTTTCATTGACATTACTCGGTGTTTTGTTTATTAACTTTGTAAAAAAGTTAGTAATAAAGAAAATGTAAACGCTATGGTTTAGCTTGAAATAATTAAAATTCAGGTCACTTTTTTTGTGATTTGCGTGTTAAAAAGAGAATAATTAAGTAATACTCCGCCACTTTACAACGATGGCGGAGTATCTTTGTTGAACGGCTTAAAAAATATTTTTCTTGATTCTGTCAAGTGCGCCTTTTTCTATTCTGCTGACTTGTGCCTGTGAAATGCCTATTTCGCTTGCAACCTCCATTTGAGTTTTGCCTCTGAAAAACCGCATTGTAAGTATTCGCTTTTCTCTGTCGGAGAGATTAGAGATTGCCTCCTTTACGGCGATTTCCTCAAGCCAGGTTGTGTCGTCGTTTTTGTCACCAATTTGGTCCATAACATAAATGGTGTCATTGCCGTCCGAAAAAACAGGCTCGTACAATGAAACAGGTTCGATTATTGCCTCGAGCGCAAGCACAACATCGTGTTTTGGCACTCCCATTATTTTGGCGATTTCTTCAACTGTCGGCTCTCGGTTTTCTTTATTGGTGAGCTGTTCTTTGATTTGCATAGCCTTATAGGCGGTGTCACGCATTGAGCGTGATACTCTGATAGCGTTATTATCTCGCAGGTATCTTCGTACCTCGCCGATAATCATAGGTACTCCGTAGGTGCTGAAACGCACATCGAGTGACGGGTCGAAATTATCAATTGCTTTGATAAGTCCGATTACACCGACTTGAAATAAATCATCGGGATTTTCACCACGGTTTGTAAAGCGCTGAATTACCGAAAGTACAAGGCGCAGGTTGCCGTTTATCATTGCGTCTCTTGCTTTTTTACGCTCTTGTTCACTGCCGTTCTTTATTGTGTTGAGCAGTGCTTTCTTTTCTTTTTCACTTAGGACTTTAAGCTTAGATGTGTTTACTCCGCAAATTTCAACTTTACCATACTGCAAAAATTACCCCCAAGCAATTTCTTACAATAAGTATTGCCATAATAGGGGAGATTAATACAGTTATAATAAAAAAGGTTTGGTTTAGTGGAGTGTCGGTCGGGCATTGAAATTTAGCTAACGCTAAATTATCCTCCCAAAAACAAAAAAGTTTACTCAATTTTTTCAAAAATTGCGGGTTTGGGCAGCGCCCATAAAATCTTCCGATACAACAATTTATCAAGCGCAAACAGCGTGGCTGTTTGCGTGCTTGCACCGAGTTTGAAAAAACAGGCGGTAGCCTTTTATAGAAATAATTAACTTTTCATTATATATCGAATGTCTTTCTTGTTGCTATCGCATTTAATGGCTTTCGCCGTTGTGTTCAAACCACCAAACAGCGAGCTGTTTGGCTATCGTCAGATTGCGTAAGCGGAAAGTATTTGTGGGCTTTGCCCACACCCACGACCTTTGAAAAGTTCGACCAAACTTTTATAATCTTTTATAATTAATTGGCAAATCAATTTGCTAAACCATAATTTAACTCGTTTTAACTCAACGCAACAAAAAAGAGATACCCACGAAAGGTATCTCTTGATTTAATTATTTTGCGTAATTGACAGCTCGGCTCTCTCTTATGATATTAACCTTAATCTGTCCCGGATATTCAAGCTCTTCTTCAATCTTCTTGCAGATTTCTCTTGCAAGCGGAAGCATACGCTCGTCATTTATGACTTCGGGTTTAACCATAATACGAACCTCACGGCCTGCCTGAATAGCATATGAGCTTTCAACACCCTCAAATGAAGATGCAACTTCTTCAAGCTTTTCAAGACGCTTGATGTAGTTTTCTACATTTTCTCTTCTTGCACCCGGTCTTGCGGCAGAGAGTGCATCGGCAGCCTGTACAAGACAAGCTACAACCGTCTTTGCCTCAACATCACCGTGGTGAGCCTGAATAGCGTGAATAACCGCATCGTGTTCTTTGTATTTTCTTGCCAAATCTACACCGATCTGAACATGAGTTCCTTCGACCTCGTGGTCAATTGACTTACCGATATCGTGTAAAAGACCCGCACGCTTTGCAATTGTCGGATCCATACCAAGCTCGCTTGCCATCATACCTGCAAGATATGAAACTTCAAGTGAATGATTAAGTACATTCTGACCGTAGCTGGTACGATAACGAAGTCTGCCGAGTAATCTGACAAGCTCCGGATGAATGTTGTGTACGCCTGCCTCAAGCACTGCTCTTTCGCCGTCGTGCTTGATTGTAGCGTCAACTTCTCGTCTTGCTTTTTCAATCATTTCTTCGATTCTTGCCGGATGAATTCTGCCGTCTGAAATAAGTTTTTCAAGAGCAATTCTTGCAACTTCTCTTCTTACAGGCTCAAAGCTTGAAAGAGTGATTGCTTCCGGTGTATCGTCAATGATAAGATCAACACCTGTGAGTGTTTCAATGGCTCTGATGTTTCTACCCTCACGGCCGATAATTCTGCCCTTCATTTCGTCATTTGGAAGAGGAACTACGGAAATTGTAGCCTCTGCAACCTGCTCTGCGGCAAGTCGCTGAATTGCAAGAGAAATAATGTTTCTTGCTTTTTCGTCCGCCTCATCCTTAAGCTGCTCCGTATATTCCATAATCTTAACTGATTTCTCATGAGCAAGCTCGTCCTCAAGCTGTGAAAGCAGGTAACTCTTTGCCTGCTCGGCTGTATAGCCGGAAATTTTCTCAAGCATTTCAAACTGACTTTTCTTGAGTGTTTCGATTTCCTCAAGCTTTGCATCAGCGTCTTTTAACTTACGAGAAAGCTTTTCGTCCTTAAGCTCCATGTTGTCAAGCTTTTTGTCGAGGGTTTCTTCCTTTTGCTGAATGCGTCTTTCCTGGCGTTGAACTTCTTTGCGGCGGTCGGCAATTTCTTTTTCGCTCTCGGTTCTGAAACGGTGAACCTCGTCCTTGCCTTCTAAAACAACCTCTTTCTTTGGCTTCGGCTGTTTTCATAGCTTCCGACACGATTTTTCTTGCCTCTTCTTCTGCACTTCCGATTTCCTTTTCGGCAACATTTTTACGATAGCTTATACCTGCAAAAATGCCTATGCCCGCACCGAGAAGCAACGCAACAATAATTAATATTATTGCTAATAACGACATTCTGACACCTCCTTGTTTGATTTTTAATTAGATAATAAGTTTAAGTTCAATCAAACAGCCTTGTCGGTGCCGTTAGTAAAGATATTCAATTTTCATTTTTATAAAAATAATTTAATTTTAATATTTTTTATATGCTGTGGTTTGCAACAAAGGTATATTATAACGATTAATAAGTTATAAAAACTAAATAAAAAATATCTATAAATAACGGCTCTGAACGAGTCTGATTAATAAAAAATAGGTAAATTTGCATTAATCCTATTTAACCGCACTAACGGTATTATAAGTATTTTATCCTAATTTAATATAAATGTCAAGAATATTAATGGCAATTTTGCAAATAAATAATTAAAAAGTGAAACATTCACAGGACAATTTGACAATAGCGTTCGTCAAATTGCAGTAAAAGATGCAGAAATTTTGTGAAATTTTCGTTTTTATGTAAAATTCATAAGAAATTTGTTAAAATTTTATCAAACACTTGAATAACGGCAAAAAATGTAATATAATTAAACTACCTTATAAATTAGGAGGAATTTAAAATGTCAGTAAAAGTTGCAATTAACGGTTTCGGCCGTATCGGTCGTCTTGCATTCAGACAGATGTTTGGTGCAGAGGGCTATGAGGTAGTTGCTATCAACGACCTTACAAAACCATCAATGCTCGCAGATCTTCTCAAGTATGATACAGCACAGGGCGGTTACTGCGGTAAAATCGGTGAGAACCTTCACACAGTAGAGGCTGATGACGAGAACAACACAATCACAGTTGACGGCAAGACTCTTACAATCTATGCTAAGGCTAACGCTGCTGAACTCCCATGGGGCGAGATCGGCGTAGACGTAGTTCTTGAGTGCACAGGTTTCTACACATCAAAGGCAAAGAGCCAGGCTCACATTGATGCCGGCGCTAAGAAGGTTGTTATTTCTGCTCCTGCAGGCAACGATCTTAAGACAATCGTTTACAGCGTAAACGAGGGTACACTTACAGCTGATGATACAATCATTTCTGCTGCTTCATGTACAACAAACTGCCTCGCTCCTATGGCTAACACACTTAACAAGTATGCTGAGATCCAGAGCGGTATCATGTCAACAATCCACGCTTACACAGGCGATCAGATGATCCTCGACGGTCCTCACAGAAAGGGTGACCTCAGAAGAGCAAGAGCAGGTGCTGCTAACATCGTTCCTAACTCAACAGGCGCTGCTAAGGCTATCGGTCTTGTTATTCCTGAGCTCAACGGTAAGCTCATCGGTTCTGCACAGCGTGTTCCTGTTCCAACAGGTTCAACAACAATTCTTACAGCTGTTGTTAAGGGTAAGGATGTAACAGTTGAGGGCATTAACGCTGCTATGAAGGCTGCTGCTTCTGAGTCATTCGGTTACAACGAAGATCCAATCGTTTCTTCAGATGTAATCGGTATGAGATTCGGTTCACTCTTCGATGCTACACAGACAATGGTATCAAAGATTGCTGACGATCTCTATGAGGTACAGGTTGTTTCTTGGTATGACAACGAGAACTCATACACAAGCCAGATGGTTAGAACAATTAAGTACTTTGCTGAATTAGGCTAATCTTAACCTATAATTTATCAGGTATAAACTTTAAGCTGTCTCTTTTGAGGCAGCTTTTTGTTTTTATAAAAATTTTTCTGTTGATATTTACTTTTATACTTTTGTATGTTAAAATTTTAGTGTATAAAAATATTTGCAATGTTTTGCAAAGGAGAACGGAAATTATGAACTCTAAGTTAAAAAACAGTGATACTGATTTTCTTTTTAAAGCAATTCTTTCTCTTGAAAACGAAGAGGAGTGTTATCGCTTTTTTGAAGATTTATGCACAAGTCCTGAACTTAAGGCAATGTCGCAAAGACTTGTTGTGGCTAAAATGCTTACAGAAAAAAAGGTTTATTCTGAAATTGTAAAAGAAACGGGTGCGTCAACCGCAACAATCAGTCGTGTAAAGCGTGCTCTTTTTGATAACGATACCTATGGTTACACACTTGTACTCGATAAAATCGCCAAAGAGGAAAACAAATGAGTTACAATATTTTTGCCGATTATTATGATGTATTAATGCAAAATGTCGGCTACAAAGAGCGAAGCGACTACATTTGTGAGCTTATGAAAAGGCATAATCACGAATTTGGCATTACACTTGACCTTGCCTGCGGTACGGGCAGTCTTACTACGGAGTTGGCGCTTAAGGGCATAGATGTTTACGGAATTGACGCAAGTGCGGAAATGCTTAGCGAGGCAATGCAAAAGTCGAGCGAAAAAGGGCTTAATATTTTATATTTAAAGCAGAAAATGCAGAATCTTAACCTTTACGGCACTATAGATACTTGTATTTGTACGCTGGACAGCATAAATCACATTACAAAAGAAGAAGATGTGACAAAGGCTTTTGAGCGTGTAGCTTTCTTTATGGATAAAGACGGTTTGTTTGTATTTGATGTCAATACCGTTTATAAACACGAACAGGTGCTTGCAAATAATACATTTGTATATGAAACCGATAAGGTATTTTGCGTGTGGCAGAATACTTTACGGGAAAACTGCGTGACGGATATTGACCTTGACTTTTTTGAAGAAGAAAACGGCATTTATTATAGAACAAGCGAGAGCTTTTCGGAGCGTGGATATTCAAGAGAAAAACTGACGGAAATGCTTGTAAATGCGGGTTTTGAACTTGAGGCTGTATATGGAGATATGAGTTTTGACGAACCGAAAGCCGACGAACAAAGGCTTGTTTGTGGCAAGAATGAAAAATCCAATCAATAAGGAATGTTAACGGGAGAATAATATGGATAAAATTATAAGATGTATAACATCGGACGGCGCAGTAATGGCATCGGCTATTGATGCGTCCGATATTGTTTTTAAGGCACAGAAAATTCACGGACTTTCAAGAAGCGCTACTGCGGCACTCGGCAGACTGTTGTGTGCGACTTCTATGATGGGTGCAATGCTCAAGCAGAAAGACGCATCAATTAACCTTAGAGTATCGGGTGACGGAGAACTCGGACCCGTAATAGCGGTTGCGGACAGTAAGGGTAATGTTCGTGGATATGTAGGAAACGCAAATTGCCCTACCGAATACTATAACAACGGCAAAATCAATGTTTCAAAAGCAGTAGGTAAAAACGGTGTGCTTAATGTAATGCGTGATTACGGTTCAGGCGACCCGTATATCGGTCAGGTTGAGCTTGTAAGCGGAGAGATTGCCGAGGATATTACCAATTATTTTGCAACAAGTGAGCAGATTCCCACAGTATGTGCGCTTGGCGTTCTTATTAATAAAGAGGACGGCGAAGTGATGCTCGCAGGCGGATTGCTTATTCAGCTTTTGCCGGGTGCTTTTGAAGATACAATTGAAAAACTTGAAAAGAATCTCGAAACTCTCGAGCCTGTTACAACTATGCTTGCAAAGGGAATGAGTATTCTTGATATATGCAAAACCGCTCTTGCAGGCTTTGAGGTGGAAGTGCTTGACGAGTACCCTGTAAAGTATGTTTGCACTTGTTCAAGAGAAAAACTCGAAAGACTTTTCTGTACAATGAGCGACGATGAAATTCGTGCAATGCCTGATGAAAACGGCAGAGTAGTGGCTAATTGTCATTTCTGTAACAAGAAGTATATCTTTAATAAAGAAGACCTTGAGAAGATTATTAAAGAGAAAAATTCCAAGGATAACACTTCCAAAGACAAAAAGTCAAAAGAGTAAATTGTCGTAAAATATCGTGTTGCTTTGCTTTTGTAAAGTTTTTTTGAAAAAAATTCAAAAAAGTGTTGACATTTGAGGCGATATGGTGTATTATAATACCTGTCGCTAAGAGATACGACAAACGAAAGCGAAGCGACAAAGGCAATGGGAGCATAGCTCAGCTGGGAGAGCATCTGCCTTACAAGCAGAGGGTCATAGGTTCGAGTCCTATTGTTCCCACCATTTGGCCCGGTAGTTCAGTTGGTTAGAACGCTAGCCTGTCACGCTAGAGGTCGACGGTTCGAACCCGTTCCGGGTCGCCAAATTTTGCCTCTGTAGCTCAGTCGGTAGAGCAGGGGACTGAAAATCCCCGTGTCGATGGTTCGATTCCGTCCGGAGGCACCAAAAAATGCGGATGTAGCTCATCTGGTAGAGCGCCACCTTGCCAAGGTGGAGGTAGCGGGTTCGAGCCCCGTCATCCGCTCCAATAAAAACACTTGTAAGTCAAGTGCTTTTTTATTCTCAACAAATTGATAATTTAATATGTATTTTTGAGTCTTTACAGACCGAAACAAAGGCAACAGTTACCAAATGGGAGCATAGCTCAGCTGGGAGAGCATCTGCCTTACAAGCAGAGGGTCATAGGTTCGAGTCCTATTGTTCCCACCACATTTGGCCCGGTAGTTCAGTTGGTTAGAACGCTAGCCTGTCACGCTAGAGGTCGACGGTTCGAACCCGTTCCGGGTCGCCAATTTTTTGCCTCTGTAGCTCAGTCGGTAGAGCAGGGGACTGAAAATCCCCGTGTCGATGGTTCGATTCCGTCCGGAGGCACCAAAAATGCGGATGTAGCTCATCTGGTAGAGCGCCACCTTGCCAAGGTGGAGGTAGCGGGTTCGAGCCCCGTCATCCGCTCCAAAAGAAAGCACTTGTCAGCAGACAGGTGCTTTTACTTTTTGAAAATTAAGTATGCAAAAAAGTAATGCTTACGCATTATGGGGTAAATAAAGGTTTTGTTCTGAATGTTGGCATAACAATAATAAATTATGGTTTAGCAAATTGATTTGCCAATTAATTATAAAAGTTTGGTCGACCTTTTCAAAGGTCGTGGGTGTGGGCAAAGCCCACAAATACTTTCCGCTTATGCAATCTAACGATAGCCAAACAGCTCGCTGTTTGGCGGCTTGAACACAACGGCGTTAGCCTTTAAAAGTGCGATAGCAACAAGAAAGCCATTCGATATATAATGAAAAGTTAATCATTTCTTTTATAAAAGGCTGTGTCGCCGCATCCGAAACATATGCAACCTAAAATACCGCATAAGCGCATTATAATTGATTTTTTCTTTGCCATAGAATTACCTCTTTTCAACATACAGGTTAGTCTAAACTAACTATATGCATATATATTACCGCAAAATAAAATATTTGCAAGTTATAGCAGATATTTATTTTGCGGTAACTGATTTTATATTTTTATTATCGGCGTTGTGAAATCTGCTCCGCACTTTTTAGGCGGATTTACAGCGAGTGAAAAAACATCTGTTGCGAAAATTTCTGTTTTAAGTAATTTTTCTGTATTGCCTCCGAGTGACAAACCTTTTTTTACAGAGGTTATAACGGGGAGAGTACAGCTTTTCAGGATTTTTGCACCGTCATTTGTAAAGCCGAGCACTCTTGCATAGCACGGTTCGGTGTTTTGAATTTCTTTTGTTATATTCAAAAGTGCGCATATTAAAATTCTGCGTAGTCTTGCAAGTGTGTAACGCTTTGATTTTACGGCAAACAATATTTCATTAACAGAATTATATTCGTGCACTGCCGTGTAAATTCTGTTTTCAAGTCCCTCGGTTACATCGGGTAAATCGGCAAGCTGATGAACAGACATGGAGCGCAATTTATACAGCAAGGCGGTTTCCAAATTATCGGGCAGAGCAAGCTCTGTCGGTTCAAAAGGAGCAAACTCCGCAATATTTTTGCCTTGCTTTAATTGTTCTCTTATATATGATGCGGAGGCAAAACCGTTTTCAGTGTTTTCGCTGTCGTGTTCAACTCCCTCACGACGGATTGGCAGTGGTGATATGTTGCTCGGCAATGCTTTAAGATATTCAACGGCAAGCACATTGTTTGGTGTGGCAAGGATTTCGGCTGTTTTATCGCCGTATATTGCACGCACGGCAGATTCAATTGCTTTCGGATAATACGAACCGTTTTGCATTTCCTTTGCCACAAGCGATTGTACGGCAGTATTTTTATGTGCGTCGGCTGTCTGTTTCAAAAGTTCAATATTACTGTTTTCACAACCGAATGCAAGATGTGTGAGTCGTGAAAAAGATGAGAGAATTTTAACTCCGCTTTTTGCAAATACTTCGGCATTTGATACGGCATAGGCAACAGGCAGTTCTATTACAAGGTCAGCGCCGCCGAGCAGGGCAGACTTTGCCCTTGTGAATTTGTCTGTAATTGCGATTTCGCCACGCTGTGTAAAGCTTGTGCTCATTACAACCACAACAGGCTCGTTTACAAGGCTTTTTGCCTTTTGTATTAAATATTTATGTCCGTTATGAAAAGGGTTAAATTCGCAAATTATGCCGATTGCCATAGCATTACCTCGAAAAAGCAAAAAATTATTGTCAGATATTAAAAAAATCACTTGAAAACTATTATAAAAAGTTTTATCATTATAGTGTAACACTCACAGAGTGACTTTTAATTGTCCTCAGATATATTATATATCAAAAATCGCTTTAGGACAACTAATATAGTTGAAAGGATGAATAATAATGAAGGTTCTCGTTATTAACGCAGGCAGCTCATCACTTAAATATCAGCTTATTGATATGGACAGCGAAAAGGTACTTGCAAAAGGAAACTGTGAAAGAATCGGTCAGGAGGGTGCATTTATCGGTTTTAAAGCTCCTGACGGCACAAAAATTGAACGCAAAACAGAGATGGTTAATCATACACAGGCTTTTGAGGCTGTTAAGGACGCACTTCTTGATCCGCAGTATGGTGCAATCAAGGATTTGTCAGAGGTTAGCGCAATCGGTCACAGAGTAGTGCAGGGCGGCAGCTATTTTAATAAGTCGGTTCTCGTAACAGACGATGTTATCAAGAAGATTGAAGAGCTTGCTCCTCTTGCTCCTCTCCATAACCCCGCTCACATTCAGGGTATCAATGCTTGTACAAAGGTATTCGGCAAAGATGTTCCTCAGGTTGTAGTATTTGATACCGCTTTCCATCAGACAATGCCGGAAAAGGCTTATATGTTTGCTATTCCATATAAATACTATGAAAAGTACGGTATCCGCCGTTACGGCTTCCACGGTACTTCTCACCGTTATGTATCACAGAAAATGGCTGAACTTATGGGCAAGAATATTGAAGATACAAAAATCATTACTTGTCACATCGGCAACGGTTCATCAATCACAGCTATCAAGGGCGGCAAGGTAATTGATACATCAATGGGTCTTACTCCGCTCGGCGGCTTTATGATGGGTACTCGTTCAGGTTCTCTTGACCCATCCGTAATTACATTTATTGCAGAAAAAGAGAATGTTTCTGCAGAAGAAATGCTTAAGATTCTTAATAAGGAATCAGGTCTTTTGGGTGTATCGGGTGTATCTTCCGATGACCGTGATGTTTGCGCTGCAGAACAGCAGGGCAACCACAGAGCACACCTCGCACACGAGATGCTTTATTATCAGATTGCAAAGACAATCGGTTCTTACTATGTTGCACTCGGCGGTTGTGATGCTATTGTATTTACAGCCGGTATCGGCGAAAATCAGCCACAGCTCCGTGAAACCGTATGCGATTACATTTCTTGCCTTGGTGTAGAGATGGACAAGGAATTTAACAAGAAAGCAAAGTGCGGCGTTACAGGCACACTTTCAACTCCAAATTCAAAAATCAGAGTTGAGCTTATTGCTACCAACGAAGAGCTTGTTATTGCAAGAGATACAAAGGAAATTGTAGAGGCTCTTTAATTTTTAAATACACATATAATAAGGTGGCTGTTCGTAGCGGACAGCCACCTTTTGCGTTACACGGAATCATTATTAACCGCAGTATCGGAGTCGGTATCTCTGAATAAAAGTGAAATACACCAAATTGCGGCGAGCGCAACGAGAATGTAAACAATTCGGCTTATAATTCCTGTCTGACCGCCGCAAATCCAGGCGACAAGGTCAAACTGAAAAATACCTACACAGCCCCAGTTAAGTCCGCCTATAATTAAAAGCGTCAGGGCAATTTTATCAATCATAATAATCCTCCTTAATTATAATTGTAAAAATATTATTGACGCTTTTAAAATAAATATTCAGTTAATCAGGGAAAATAATCGGGAACAATAACATAAAGATTAAAAACATAAATCCGAGGCCGATTACGGCAAGTCCGATAATACGGGTAATTTTCGTTGCTTTTTTCAGCTTGTACTTTGAAATCATATTTTCGGTGGGAAACGGAAGTAAAATAAGCATTATGCCGAGAATATCGCAGCTTGCGACTGTAATTATCATTCCCGCAGTTCGCAAAAACGCAAAAAGAAAAATTCCGATAGGAATACCGAAAAAGCAAATCATATTTATAATGCTGAACAATTTACCGTACTTTTCGGTAGTTTCGTAATATTTATTTGCATTGCCGTGACATTCTTCACTGCAATATTGTTCAAAATAGGATATTTCTTTTGCGCAATAATCACATTTTTTCAAGTTTTCAGAACCTTTCACTTATATTATAAACTATTCTAACACATTACACCGCTTTTTTCAATGATATTTAAGTGAATGGAATGGGAAAGATGTTTATAATGCCTAACAAATTTGTAAAGGTAATTAACATTATATTGTATTTATAAAAAATATATGCTATGCTTTCTTTGAGGAGATGGTAGAATGTCTAATTTTTTTGTGGCTCTGTATGCGGTACTGCCTATGTTTATAATGCTTGCTATAGGTTTTACTGTGCGAAAAATGAAGGTGATTGAAGAGGCTCATTTGCCTGTGCTTAACAAAATCGTTTTTAATGTTTTCTTTCCGTTCTTGATGTTTAACAATATATATGCTTTTGATTTGTCGGCAGATTTTAATGCATCACTTCTTTTGTATGCGGTTGTTGCCGTAGCGGTTATTTACGGTTTGTCGGTTGGTTTTGCTTTAATTTTTGAAAAATCAAATAAAAGTCGTGGTGCGCTAATCCAGGCGATTTACAGGAGTAATTGTGCTTATGGGTTTGCCGATTGTAGGTAATATCTTTGGCAGCGGCAGACTTGGTATGACATCTATGCTTGTCACGGTTATTGTTCCGATGTACAATATTCTGGCTGTAATAACACTTGAAGTATTCAGGGGAGAGAGTATAAAAATTACAAAAATACTCAAAGGCATAGTTACAAATCCGCTGATTATCGGCTCGGTTGTAGGTATTTTGTTTGCGGTTTTCGGTATTAAATTACCTGAAATTGCAGAGAGCGTTATTTCTGATATGGCGTCGGCGGCAACACCGCTTGCGTTGATTGTGCTCGGAGCATCTTTTGAATTTGCAAGCATAAAAAGATACAAGAAAAACCTTATTGCGGTTATTTTTGCAAGACTTATTATTGTGCCTGCAATCAGTCTTTCCGTAGCTATTATGATTGGTTTCAGGGGAATTGATTTAGTTTCGCTTATCGGAATTTTTGCATCGCCCTGCGCTGTGTCTTCTTATACCATGGCAAGGCAAATGGACAGCGATTATGAATTATCGGCAGGTACCGTAGTTTTTACAACTATGCTTTCGTGTTTTACTTTATTCGGCTGGATTTATTTTTTAAAAGAGTTAAATTTCTTTTGATATACAAATTGTACAAATATCACATACAAAGCTTATACAACATATATAAATGGCTGATTTTGAATGAAATTAAAAAATATGCTTGATTTTGAAGTATTATGTGCTATAATAAAGCCATAAGATAAATTATAACAAATTTTCAATTATATGTTTTGAAAAAGTTTATAGTTATTTCTTTCTTTTAATTTTTGTGAGCATAGAAAAGAGCAAGACTTTGTCTTGCTTTTTTCTTTTTCTGTGTTTTTTGCACATATAATATTGTTGTATAATAGATTACATATTCAGAACAAAAAATGACAATCAAATAAAATTTACTAAAATGATAAAAAGCATTGACAAAAATAATTAAATAGTATATATTTAAGATGTACTATTTAAATTAATACAATAAATCCAATGAGTGCAATTTATAAGATTGGAGGTAAAATAATGATTCAGATTGACTTGACATCAAGAGTACCGATTTATGAACAAATTTGTACCAATATAATTCGTCTTGCATCAGCGGGAGTATTGAAGCCGGGTGATAAATTGTTGCCTGTAAGAAGTCTTGCATCTGAGCTTGGCATTAACCCTAATACCGTAGCAAAAGCATATAAATTGCTTGAAAATGACGGGTATATTGTATCCAATGTCGGACGGGGAAGTTATGTATCCGATAAACTGACAAAGGATTGTGCCGAAAGAGCCATGGCGCTCGATGATTTTAAACAGAGCACAAAAATAGCAAATTTATTGAGCGTTGACAAGGCAGAGCTTAATAGAATTATTGAAAATATTTATAACGGAGGTGGCATTGATGATTGAAATTTGCGGACTTACCAAGAGGTTCGGTAAGGTTAATGCTGTAGATAATATGACCGTGAATATTCCAAACGGTGCGGTTGTAGGTCTTGTAGGCAGTAACGGCAGCGGTAAATCAACACTTTTGCGTATGCTTGCGGGAGTATATGCACCTGACGGAGGAACTGTAAAAGTTGACGGCATACAGCATTTTGATAATCCCGTAACTAAAGGAGAATGCTTTTTTATACCTGACTTCCCGTATTTTTACAATACAAGCACGGTAGAGAGTACGGCTTTTCTTTACAGACGACTTTATCCGAATTGGAGCGAACAGGAATATAACAGACTTTGTTCGATTTTCCCGATTAACATAAACGCACCTATTATTAATATGTCAAAGGGTATGCAAAGACAGGCAGCGCTTATTTTGGCGCTTTCAACCTGTCCGAAATATTTATTCCTTGACGAAATATTTGACGGTCTTGACCCTGTAGTAAGACATATGCTCAAAAGCCTGCTTGCCGAAAAGGTGGCAGACAATAATACAACCGTTGTAATTGCCTCTCATAACTTGAGAGAGCTTGAAGATTTGTGCGACAGACTTTGCCTTATGCATAGGGGACATATGATGCTTGAGCGTGGTATTGACGATTTAAGGCACGGTTTGCGCAAGGTACAGGTGGCATTTACGGAGTTGCCGTATAAGCCGAATATATTTGAGGGTATTAATGCAATTAATATAACCCGCAACGGCAATATATTTAATCTTACAATAAAGGGAACGGAAGAGGAGTTTATGCCAAAGCTTAAGGCACTTAATCCTGCTTTTGTTTCTGCAATACCTCTTACTTTGGAGGAAATATTTATTAGTGAAATGGGGGCGGCAGGATATGACATCCACAGTATCCTTTAAAGATAAGCTCAAGCAGATTTTTTCGGTTATTCTATGGGATTTGAAAGGCTGTAAAGGCTCGTTGATGGTATATACGATTTTGGCGTCGGTATTTACTGTAATAATTTTTACACTTGTTTTTGTGCTTACGGCAGATCAAACCTCATTTTCGCCTTTGTTTTCAACTGAAAGTTCACCCAAAATATCTCTAAGCGAAAAAATGCAGGTTTTTCAGGTTATTTCATCTGCCATTATCGGTTTTCTTACACTTATTTTTGCTATTATTTATACTGTGCAGATATTCTCGTATATGCACAACAAGCGTAAAGTCGATTTTTACGGTTCGCTTCCTATAAGCAGAGCAAGACTTTTCCTCGCCAAGTACGGTGCAGCTTATTTGTTCTCTATCATTCCTATGCTTGTGTTTATGGGCATTATTGCTATTGCGTCTGTTTGTACGGGTACGCTTTTACTTCCGCAGGTAACAAATATGTATGTTAATTTTATTGTGGGTACTCTTGCCTGCATAAGCGCATACGGTTTTCTGTCTGCTTGCTGTGGTACTACATTTAATACTGTTATTATGTTTATTGCGGTTTGTGCCTGCTATCCGTTATCTATGGTTTTTGTAAGGGCTTATATCGACGCTTTCTTTACAGGCTCATACACGGGTAATTTTTCTGACAGTTTTATAACAAATGCACTCAATCCTATTTCTGCTTACTTTGGCAACAATCTTATTTATTGGATAATTTTCAGTATAGTCTGCATTGCTTTGGGTACATTGCTGATTATGAAGAGAAGATCCGAAAGAGCCCAGACTTCATTTGCTTATTACATTCCTTGCCATATAATAAAAGTTATAGTTTCATTCCTTGCAGGTATGTTTCTCGGAACTATGTTCGGCGCTATAAATGTTTTTGGCAATGGCGTAGGCGGTTTTGTTTTTGGTTTTATTCTTGCAAGTGCGCCGACATTCCTTATCGTTCATATGATTTTCTACAAAGGCTTAAAGCAGATTGTAAGAACTATTCCGATTTATGCAGGTCTTGCTGTTGTGGTAATTGTCGGTGTGGTTCTTATTAATCTTGATGTGTTAGGCTACAATAATTATGTGCCTAAATCAGAAGATGTAAAGAGTGCGGGTTTGATTAGTTCAGAGTATAGCACTGTCGGCAAGAATATATCGAAATATTACACAAAGAGTGCGGGCGATTTTACAGACGAAGCTGACATTAAATCTATTATTAATGTTCACAATGAAATTCTCACCAAGAAAAAGACGAATACAACTTCTAAGGCTAAATTTTCAAGTGTGTGGGGCAGTATGCTTTACAATACCTTCAGAGAATATGCAAGCGACGAGATAATTACCGTTGCCTACAAGCTAAACAGCGGAAGAACCGTAACAAGATACTATTCTAAGAATCTGCTTGAAATGGCTGCGACATTTGATTATGAGCCGATTGATTATACCGATGATACATATGATGTTGATTACGGTTATAGATCATATGGATTTACACAAATTTACACTGCCGCCAAACCTGTGCTTTCATCAAAGCCGTATATTATGAAATACTCGGGTGTGGCAAATGCCGGTCTGAACGAAGATTTCCAAGTAAGCAGTGTGACTGTTTATGCTTTGACCAAAACATATTCCGAGGACAGTGTATATTCGTCGACCATAGAAAACTATGGCGAGTATTCATATGATGAAAAAGAAAAAGATCCAAAAGAAATTGCTGAAAAGAACAGTATTATGAATGATATAAACGCAGCATTTAAAAAAGACCTTGAGGCTGACACTGCTTATCTTAACGGTGTTTTGTATGATCCGTTTGCACTTCTTTACAATGATGATATTTTTTATGATTCTTCTAATGACGATGATTCGGTTTACAGTTTTGATTCTCTTAAATATATCAGAGAGAAGTATTCTAAGGATTATGTCTGCAAAATTCAATTACAATATACTAATTATGATCCTGAAAAAGCTAAAAAATTTATTTTCGGTACTAACAGTACAGATTCTGAGTATTACTTTGTACCGAAGTCATATACAAATACCATTGAGGTACTCAAAAAGTACGGCTTACTTAAAGCTGACTATACACTTAATAAAAACTCTGAGTATTTTAATGTTCCTGAATATGGTGATTACGACACAGTATATGAAAGATAAATAAATTACAGAGCGATTGTGTTGTGCAGTCGCTCTGTTTTTCTTTGACAAAGGGAGAGTAATCCATTATTATATTAGTAGTAAAAATGTTAGGAGATGACAGCGGTGGAATTATACAAAGGCAGACCGCAGAATATTGAGGGAAGACTTGACAGGGAAGTCAGAGTATATGATTTGCTCGACAGCCTTGGCATAGAGTATCTGCGAACAGATCACAGCCATGCCGATACTATGGAGGCGTGCAATGAAATTGACAAGGTACTTGATGTACTTATTTGTAAAAATCTGTTTTTGTGCAACAGGCAGAAAACTAAATTTTATCTTTTAATGATGCCGGGGGACAAGCCTTTTAAAACAAAGGAACTTTCAAGTCAAATTAATTCGGCAAGACTTTCTTTTGCGTCTGCCGAGGCTATGGAAGAGTACCTTGATATTTTGCCGGGGTCTGTAAGCGTTATGGGACTTATGAATGACAAGAAAAATGCCGTTAATCTTCTTGTTGACGAAGATGTGCTAAAGGGCGAGTATGTAGGCTGTCACCCATGCGTGAATACATCGAGCCTTAAAATAAAAACAACAGATGTTTTTGATAAGTTTTTAAAGCAGTAGGGCATACGGCAACAGTTGTACATTTGACAGGTGAATAAACATAAGTAAAAAAGACTTCTGCAAATGGAAGTCTTTTGATGTATATATGTAAAATTTTATTTACATTGCATTTGATATATGATATAATGCTGATAATAAACATTTATGGAGGTTTATCTATGCAATACAAAATTGAGGGAGGTTCACTTCCGATAGTGGAGGTATCTCTTGAAAACGGAGAATCAATTATTACACAGGGCGGCGGAATGGTATGGATGTCACCTAACCTTAATATGGAAACTTCAGGCGGCGGCGTAGGCAAGATGTTCGGCAAAATGATGTCGGGAGAGTCTATTATGCAGAACCGCTACACAGCTATGGGCGGTCCGGGCTTCATTACTCTTGCTTCATCTTTCCCGGGTTCAATCATTCCATTTGAGATTCAGCCTAATATGCCTATAATCGTTCAGAAATCGGGTTTCCTTGCAAGTTCTGCAACTGTTGACCTCTCTGTACATTTTAATAAAAAAGCGGGTGCAGGCTTTTTTGGAGGCGAAGGCTTCATACTTCAAAAGTTATCGGGTTACGGAACTGCTTTTGTTGAGATTGACGGCTACTGCAAGCAGTATAACCTTGCACCCGGTCAGCAGATTGTTGTTGATACAGGCAACCTTGCTGCAATGGATGCATCTTGTCAAATGGACATCCAGCGTATTAAGGGTGTTAAGAATATGTTCCTCGGCGGAGAGGGTTTGTTTAATACAGTTATTACAGGACCGGGCAGAGTGTTCTTGCAGTCGCACCCAATTTCTACAGTAGCGGCAGCTATCCGTCCTTTTATTACAACAAACTAAGTTAATAGCTACATAATTTATGGAGCTGTAAAAAACAACCCAGATAAAAAACGACTGCATTCTAACCGAAAGGTAGGAATGCAGTCATTTTTGTGATATAATTTATTTGTAATGAAAAACCATATAAACAAGGTATATTATACACCGTATCAATTAAAATTATCACCGGAAATTGAAAAAATAATAGAAATTTCTGATCCGGTATATACATTTAACGAGGTTTTTCGTCATATTGATCTAAATAACACCTTGACAAAACAAAGATAACTGCCAATGCAAATAAATACAGCCGGGTATGGAAGAAAAGCAGTTATAAAGCACAGACCATAAGTATTCAATATTCTTCATATTTTTATACAATTTCAAGAATATAAGAAAATCACCGAGACTCACTTTTTCGTGAATCTCGGCTTTTTTGATATGCTGTTTTTACAGCACCTTTTAAATTGGGTTTAGATTAAGTAATATCTACATCACTTCTGCTTGAAGTACGAATGCGGATACATGTACTGCTTGCAACAGTTGAAGGACTTTTCATTGTGATTGTGTCATTACTACCGGGTGTTAATGCTGAAATAGCAGGTGTAGAGCTGTTTGTGTTGTTAAGAACAACACCGCTCGACATTGTGTATTCAACACGCTTCTTAGTAGCCTGATCCCAGATGTTTGTGCCAACTGTTGTTACAGTATATTGAAGAATATATTTGCGTTCTGCACTCATATTCAGCTTTTGAACATTAAAAGTAATTGACTTTACATTATCAATAGTAGTAACGGTCTTAAACTGATAAGGGCTTGTTGTTGTGTCAAATCTTGCAAGAATTAGTCTGTATTCTACATTAGGGTCAGCATAGAGGAAATAATCGTTTTTATTGCCATAGCCACCTGACGGATTTTCTACATCCATAAAACCGCCGGGATTTGATGTTTCGTTGTAAGCACTTACTGTTGGCATATTTACATATCCCTGAACATCACTGCCTGAATTACCATAAACAGAAAGCTGTTTTGAAATCATATCGCTTGTGCGTTCACAGTATGATAAATCATAACCTCGTTTAGCTACATCTGCCATAGCAAACATACCGCTTATACAGGTTGTAGACATAATAGCAAGGATACAAACAACTGCTACAAGCTCAACAAGCGTAGCACCTGCTTTTGCCTTTATAGAGCGTTTGGAGAGATATTTTGATATTTTTGGTTTTCATTGCATATCCTCCTTACTCTGCAAATTCCGGCTTGGTAACAACACCCTCGCAGGTTGTTGTTCCGTTTGTGCCATAGTCAACATAGGTTGTTATCTTGTAAGATACCATTTCCTTGCCTTCGCTATTTACATATTTACCTTGAAATTCAACAACATATGCCATTTCAGATATGTCAAAATCTCTTGAGCCGATTGACGCTGTATCATACTGCTTAGCAGTCATTGAATTGTCAAGAGCGTTTACATCATCATTAATACTTGTTTGAATTATTGAGTCAAATTTCAGACCTGTATTTGGCTGATTGGCAAAAAGCTTGTTTTTAGATAAGTCTAAGCTTGAATCCCATACTGATGTTGGATTGTGAGAAGGTGTCTTTTCAACATATGTCATAACAATGTCACAATACATCTGAGCTTTTGCCGAAGCCTTGTTCATAAGGCTGTTTTTGGTAATTGATTCATAGCTGATTGCAAGACCGGTGGCAGTAGCCGAAACGGCTATTGCCATGATCATAATTGCGCAAATAAGTTCAAGAAGAGAAAAGCCTTTTTTACTTTTAAAGTGTTTTTTCAATATCGGTTTTTTCCTCTTCATTTAGAAATACTTCCCTTCAAAGCTTACTTTGTCTGTTTTTAAATCGTTGTGAATGCTGTAGCTTATAGTGTCGTCTTTGTTTATTTCCTTTGCATAGTAGTAAGGATTTGTTGCAGTCCATTTCTGCCAGAAAGCACTGCTTAAGATGTTGAAGTCTGACTTTTCCTCAGGGAAGTAGTAGTAGCCTTCATTAAGTGAATATGTCAGTCCGTCATCAAGCACAAGTTCAGTATCACGGGTGATATGGAGCAAAGATCCGTCTTTAGGTGTTTTATTAGTCTGAATTTCGGTTGTACCGTCAGTTTTTGTTATAGTAGTTTTTGTAATAAGCTCACATATTGAGTCTGAATAGCCACCGTAGGTATTAATGAACAAACCATTATTAGCACCACTGCCATCCAATTTATTTGCACCTATTGAAATAGCATCGCCCTTGAGTGTAGCGTTGTTTCCCTTGACTGTATTGCCAAAGTCACAGTAAATTGCTTTTGCTGTGTATGCACCGTTTTTAAGAGTGCCGCCGTTTGAAGCTTCAAACTTAATTACAGAACTGCTCTGATTAAGCTTGCTGTCGGCAACGGAAGTGTTTATAGTTCCGCTTTGTACCCAGTCAATACCTGAAGAATCAGAATCTTCCTGTTCTGTTGAGTGGCTATCAAAGTAGTCTTTTGCTTTATCGTCGAAAAGATTAAGTCCTTCTTGCGGTATATCTGTGTATTTGCCTGCCTTTACTGTGTAAGTGGTTCCGTTTGCTGTTTCTACAGTAAAGTCATTGATTACTGTCAGTGTAAATGAGCTTTCACCCCAGTATGGCATTACATTGAATGAAGCTGTAGCATCATTTTGCTTGATTTTATTTGCTCCTGAAGAGGTAATAGTGGTTTTTTTAGTGCCACTATCAGTAGCAAAATCACTTGTAGGAAGATTGGTTTGATTAAAGTTATAAGGATACATCTTGTTTCGGTTATAGTATAATTCCTCTCCCTGTTCAGGTCCAATACTTAAAACGACACTACGGCTTCTAATATTAATATTAACATTTGAATTTAAATCCATTTGATTAACATTATACCAAAGATAATTGAACTCTGTGCCGGCATACAGGTCTATATAGCTTTTGTTTGACGCTGTAGGCATTGCAGATGGTGCACAATAAGTATAATAATCCTCCCAACCTGTATAGTAGTTGCTTTTAGGAATATTTGTACATACAAGTGGATTATCTTTTGTCTTGAAAGTTCCGTTTTTCTCAAGAAAACATACAGTTTTTTTGCCAGAGTCAGTTTTTTCTTCATATGCTGAGTGCATATTTTTGAGATTACCATTTGAATCGAGCAAGGAACTATATTTGTCAATACCGTTGAGATTTTTATAGTGGCTGTCAGTACTTAAATCTGTGATTTTCTTAAGTTTATTTGGCGTTTGCGGATCAAATAAATCAATACCTGTTTGATTTATAGTTTCGTTGTCAATAGGTAAAAAATAGTATCCTTTATTATATACGGCTGCCTCTTTATAGTTAGGATTTTTACATATAATATTATCCTTGGTAAAGTAAATTACTACACCTTTGTCTGTAGCAAAGTCACTACCAGCATATTTTACAGCAGCACCTTTTTGACCGGCTGAGGTTTTACAAGCCATATTACCGCCGATTACAAGAAATTTGCACTCCAAAGTACAGCCATATGATGCATCAGAATTAGGATAGTAACAAATATCCTGTAAGTCTACACCTGTACTTGATTTTACATCAGTACCTGAATAATTACCAAGAAGATAGATACCGTTGTTATATGCAATAGCTCTGCAACGGCTTCCTGAGCTACTTGTGATTTTTACTGCCTTATCAAAAACAAGTGGGAAAAATGATGAAATTGGTGTTTTTTCTGCTTCATTACGAAGAATATATGCCAAACCGCCTTTATCTTCCATACCTTGAATTGTACGGAAATCTCTTTCTTCATTTAAAGTAGATTTAATTTGAGATCTTAAAAGAGAGAAAGCTGTCTGGTCACCGAGCGTAAGGAAACCTGTGCTACTTGCGGCAGGTGGAGTAGAAAATTTCTTTTCAGACATTCTGAGTGATGTGCTTACTTCTTTCTTTTCCCAATGCTGGGTAACTTCAAATTTAGCTGAAATATCACCTGTGTTGCCACCGTTTGTGTTGTTGTACTTGCTTTCTGAACCTACAGCTGTAATAGTATATTCAGTGTCTGAAGTCTTTGTTATTTTAACATAAGCGTTGCCAATAACTGTAAAGTCTGTGCTATCAATAAAATTCTGTGCGTCAGATGCATTTGAAAAATCCTTTACCTGAACATTACCGGATGCATCATAGTAGAAAACATAATATTTTGAATCATCGATATTTGTAGGTAAGTTAAGCTTGCCGTCATTCAAGAAATCCTCAGCTATATCAAGAGCACTTTTTGAGGAAACATATGCCTGACGAGAATTCATTGATGTACCGGTTTCTTTTTGCTGGAGCATTGCAATAGATAAAAAAGAGGTTGTTGTTAAGAAAAGGACTGCAACCAAGGCAATGGCAAGCACCATAGAAAAACCCTTTTTGCTGTTAATCTTTCTCTTCTTTGTAGTGAATTTCTTCATAAAAACTCCTTTCGATTATTGAAATACAATTAGTTAATAACTGAATACATACCGAACATTGCCTGTACGATAGAAATTACAACGAAACCTACGATACCGGCGATAATGATTGTCATTGCAGGTGTCATTGCATCTGTCATACGCTGTGTAGCGTCGGTTGCCTGTTCTTCGTACATATCTGCCATTTTGTTAAGGGAATCGCTGAGCATACCGCTTTCCTCACCGACTCTTATCATTGATACAAAGAGCGGATCGAAAGCTTTTGGGTATCTTGAAAGGGAAATATTGATCGGTGTACCGATTCTTACATCTTCAATTACCTGGTTAAGACAGTCGGACATAAATTTGTTGCCTACTACATCTCTTGAAAGTTCAAGTGCGTAAAGAATGTTTACACCGGAAGAAGTAAGTGTTGCCATCATATTTGCAAATCTTGTAAGCTGGTTAAGTCTTAAAACTTCGCCGATAATCGGGATTTTAAGCTGGAATGTTGACCACCACATACAGAATGAATAGTTCTTTTTGTAAAGAATTCTGATTGTAACTACAATTGCAACGATAATAAGAATAATGAGCCAGCCGTAATGAATAAGTACATCTGAAATACCCATTGTAATCTGCGTCATTATCGGAAGTTCGGAGTCAAAACTTTCAAACAATCCTTTAAATGACGGAAGTACAACTACACTCATTACTATGATAAGTCCGATTGTAAGAATGAGGAGGAAGATAGGGTAAATCATTGCACCCTTGATCTTGTTCTTAAGTGTGATTTCCTTTTTGAGAAGACTAACGCACTTATCAAATGCTTCATCAAGTCGACCGTTTGCCTCACCGGTTTGAATAATGTTTACATAAACAGTCGGGAAAGTTTTAAATGAGCTTAGCGACTGCGAAAGAGTAATACCGTTGTAGAGGTTTGCGGTTATTTCCTGTAAAATTCTCAACATATTCTTATCTTTTTCAGTGTCACACATTACGGCCATTGCAACCGAAAGCGAAATACCCGAACGAATCATCAATGCCATCTGGTGCATAAATGTAAGAAGTCGCTTGTTACTGATTTTTAATGTATGCACATCTTTTGAACCGCCAAGATCACGCTGCCAGATTGGTATATCTTCCTGCGAACCTTTTTTTACTTCATTAATGGAAATAGCGATAAGACCACGCTGTTCAAGCTTTCGCTTAACCTCTTCCTTGGTGTTTGCTGTCATACGGTTACGATATTTACGATTTTTTTCGTTTACTGCTACATAAGAAAATTCCATTATTTTTACCTCCTGTTAAGATAAGCGTTTGTGCTGTTTTGCGGGAGATTAGAATACTGTGGCATTGGAGCGGTCAGCTGCTGCGGTGGTTGCTGTGGTATTCCCGGTGCGCCCGGCTGCGGAGAATTGTTGCCGCCTGTAAGTATTGCGTTATCAGCCACATCGTAACTGTACTTGTCGGCAGTTTCTTTTGAAATAAGTCCTCTTTTGAGGAGGTTTTCGATACTCAACTTTCTTGTAATCATACCTGTCTGCTGGTTCAAAGAAATCATCTGTTCAATCTGCGGAATCTTATCTTCACGGATAAGGTTAGCGATAGCAGAATTAACAAACATAATTTCAAATGCGCCGATACGGCCCGGACGGTCTGATCTTGGAAGCAAACGCTGTGAAATTACTGCCTTAAGTGTGGTTGAAAGCTGGTTGAGTGCCTGTTTCTGCCTTTCAACAGGGAACATATCTATAAGACGGTCGATTGTTTTTGCGGCACTCTCTGTATGAAGTGTTGAAAAAACAAGGTGGCCTGTTTCTGCTGCACGAAGAGCGATTGACATTGACTCAAGGTCACGAATCTCACCCATGAGAATAATATCAGGGTCTTCACGAAGTGCCGATTTAAGTGCTGACGAGTAAGTTTCACTGTCTTGGCCGACTTCTCTCTGGTTAATAATACATTTTGCAGGGGAGTGCATATACTCAACAGGGTCTTCAATTGTGATAATGTGCAGTTCTTCTCGATGGTTAATTTCATTGATAAGAGCTGCAAGTGTTGTTGACTTACCGCTACCGGTAGGACCTGTTACAAGTACAAGACCTTCCTGCAGGTTAAGAATTTTTGCAATAGACCGCGGCAAATTTAAATCGCCGAGTTTTGGAGGATTCAATTTGATTACACGCATTACAAGCGTCGCACCGTGGCGCTGCTTGAATGCATTAACTCTGAATCGTGCGAGGTTTCCAAACTGATAAGCCGAGTCGATATCGCCTGTGTTGCAGAATTTAAGGTAATCGGCAGGCTCAAGAACCTCGTCAATATACTTCATAACTGTGTCCTCGTCAAGAATCTCTGTGCCTTTGTAGTTCATAATTTTACCGTTTTTACGGTAAGAAGGCAAGTTATTGCTTGCAAGGTGAATATCAGACGCACCGTTTTCAACGGCAAATCTGACCATCTCTTCAAATTCCATAAAACTTACTCCTTAATCTTCCTGATAGATTTCTGATACAGTGTCAATGAATGTATCAAATGATATAATACCGTCATACAACAGCTTTTTAAGGTTATCACGAAGTGAAATCATACCCTCTTCTCTTGCTATTGTGTCAATTTCATCTGTGGTTTTACCGAGATGAATGGCATTTTTAATAGATCTTGAAACAGGCATAACCTCGTGAACGGCAATTCTTCCCTTATAACCTATGTTGTTACAAGCAGGGCACTGACCCGGTTTGTAAAGTGTGAGCTGTTTGGTGATAGGGAGTCCGAGAAGTCTAAGCTCATCATCTGTTGCATTATATGCTTGCTTACACTCAGGGCAAAGTCTTCTTACAAGCTTTTGGGCAATAACGCCGAGCATAGAAGAAGATACCATATAAGGTTCAACACCCATATCAATAAGTCGGACAACCGAGCTGGCTGCGTTATATGTATGGATTGTTGAAAGTACAAGGTGACCTGTGATAGCGGCTCTTGCTGCGATATCTGCGGTTTCCTGGTCACGAATCTCACCGATCATAATAATATCAGGGTCCTGACGGAGGATAGAACGAAGAACGCTTGCAAATGTAAGTCCTGCTTTTTCATTGATATTAACCTGTGTAGCACCCGGCAAAACCATTTCGACAGGGTTTTCAACTGTTACAATGTTTTTGTCTTCGGTGTTAAGAGATGAAAGAGCAGCGTAAAGTGTGGTTGACTTACCTGAACCTGTTGCACCCGAAAGAAGAATGATACCACGGCTTGATGTCAAAAGCTGGTCGAATTTCTCAAGGTTTTCGGGGAGAAAACCGATGTTCTTTTTATCAAGCTTCATACCGAGTGCGGTTGTAATTCTGATTACGATTTTTTCGCCATAAACACAAGGAAGAGAAGATACACGCATATCAATTTTTTGATTATTGATATTATAGTGAATTCTACCGTCCTGCGGAATTCTTTTTCCGCAATGTTCATACCGCTGATAAATTTAATACGGCTCGTTACAGAGGGAGCAAGCTCCTTGCTTGAGTCCATATATTTAATAAGTTTACCGTCAATACGGAAACGAATTACCAATTTCTTTTCCTGAGGCTCAAGGTGAATATCGGATACACGCTGTCTTACAGCCTCGGCTATCATATTGTTTACAAATTTAATGATAGGCTGATCTTCAATATCCTCTTGATCTTCGGTGGATACTGTGTCCTCAGTTTTTTTCATCTGGCTCTGAACAAATTCCTGAGCCTCGTCTATTACCGCTTCTTTGTCCGACACACTGAAAATTTCGTCAAGTTTGATTTTAAGTTGTGTAGGAGTACATATAGCGGTTTTTATTTTTCTTTTTGTATAGTTGTTGAGAGTATAAATTGCTTTATAATCAAGCGGATTTGTCATGGCAATCAAGAGATAATTGCCTTCAATCGTAAGCGGCATAACGCCGAGGTCTTCCATCATCTGCTCCGGAATGAGCTGGGCTACATCGTCTGATATGTAGTAGGAAGTAAGGTCAACAAGCGGCAAATGCATTTTCTTTGCCATAAGGTCATAAATCTGCTCCTCTGTGACAACGCCTTCTTTTATCAACGCTTGTTCAAGAGTAAGAGTATTGTCTTCCATATAAAGCATTTCAACACGCTTTAATGTTTTTAAACTTACTGTACCGCTTTTAACGAGATAGTCACTCAAGTTAAAAACAGAGTTTTTCATATATGATCATCCTTTCACGGGAATTGACAAGATTAATAGCTAAGGCTGAAAAGACCGAAGTAAAGGTCTAAACCGTAGTTAATTACATTGACTAAGAACAAGCTGCAAAGTGAACCGATGCAGAGAAACGGGCCAAAGGGGAAATAGCTTGAAACTTCGTTTTTTGAAAATATTTTTTTGAAAAGCAAAAATATTATATAAAGGAAAGCTATAAATACGGCGATTAAAAGTCCTGAAAATACCATAGGAAAACCAAGGCAAGCACCAAGTGCAAGCATAAGTTTTACATCGCCGAAGCCCATTCCGTTCTTTTTGAGAATTACAATAGAAAATAAATTTATAAGCATAAGCGAACCGCCGCCGCATACAGCACCAAGCGGAATACTCCACCATTCTTTAATAAAGATTTGCTGCGTGAAAAGGTCGGTTATTGCAAGCGCAACACAAAGCACTGCAAGTGCAATTGTGAATTGGTCGGGAATAATTGTATATTTAAAGTCACTCATAGCTATGAGGAGCATTGTAATCGAAATTAATAAAAAGAAAATCGTGTAATAAGAATAGCCGAAAAACGCAAAGATGCCTAAGTTAAATATAGCAAACAAAGCGGAAGTGTAAATTCCGCTTTGTTTGAAAATATACCTTGTGCCAAAAAGACTTTCGTCCGGCTCTTCATCATAGTCGCACAGCCATTTTGCAGGCACGACATTCATAAGCCTGTATGCGAGCATACAGAGTACAACTGACAGTATTAAAATTACTGCGAGAGTTATATAGGTTGAAATTTGTGAAAAGTCGATTGGAAGTAAATTAGCCATAGTAAAGTCCTTATAATTATGTAGTTGGTTCTGTTGGTGCAGTAGTTGCAACCTGCTTTGTTGAGTCAAAATAGTACAATGTTACATCGAATGAGGTCGAGTAATCACTGCTGTCTTCCATTGGTGACATTATGAGTGAATTAATAAAGTAACAACCCTTTGATTCCTGTTCAAGGTAATGAACAAGTTTGAGTGTGTTCTCTTCTGAGCCGTTGTAGCTGAAAGAAAGATTTGTTTTAAAAAGCGGAACACCGCCCTTTGATGTTCTGCCCTGGTCATCCTGAATACTTTCACCACGGTTAAGTGATGACATATCAATGCCGAGGTCAGCAAAGATAGACTGTAAATCCTCAACAGATGATTTTGCGTCAATATAAAGTGCTTCTTGATTCTCGTTGTACTGCTGAGTCATTTCGTCAATTTTGGCTTCGACACTTGTCTGATTTGCAAGTACATCGTCGCAGTCGGCAATTTGAGCTGAAATTGTAGCATGATCTTCATTGTATTTTGGAAGCTTTGTAATAGTTGGTACTACAAGTGCAACCAATATAATTACAAAAACAATGAGAAGTACTAAAAAGGCGATAATTGAACCCGGAATTTTATTTTTCTTCATTATTTTTCCCTCCCTTAATTTTCAGCATTGCTGTTATTGGTTGATTCATTAGCAGCGTTTCTTGCTTCAACAGTTGTTTTGTCTGTTGTAATTTGTGCAGAAAGCTGATAAAGACCTGAATCCGGATCATCTGAAACCGAGAAGGTTTCATTCATTATAAAATATCCGTCCTCTTTGATGCTGTTCTGTAAATCAATAAAGGCAGGGAAGTCTTTGATTGTACCGCTGATCGGAATAGAGTAGCTTTCATCACCGTCAGTAGTATGAGTAATATTGTAACTGCCAAAGCTTTTCATTTTCTTAACAACCTGTGTGTCAAGCTGATTAATTACATCTTCACAATAAAGCTGTGTTCTCGGTAAAAGCTCGGCATCCTGTGACTGATTTGCCAAAGACTGGGTAATGTCATCTCTCTGTTGAATAAGAGTTTTTGCATAGTCGTACTTTGTATTGTTATAAATCATATCATCTACAACGCTTCTGCCAAAGTAGAAACCAAAGAAAGCAAGTCCCGCAACACAGAGTATGCCAAGACCGACACAACCGACTTTTGCAGCCTTTGCACTGTCATCAAGTGTTTTAGCCTGTTGAGCCTTTAGTCCGTAAATAAGGTTGTTCTCAAATACTGTACCGCAGTTCATAAGTTCATTCATAAGGAAGTATGAACCGTTTTTGTAGAAGTCATCTCTTGCTTTAAGTGACGGTTCCGGAACTACAGAGCCTGTATTGAATGTATCAGATACAAGCATAACCTCGCCTGCAAGTCCAAAACCTACAAAATAGTTGCGGATGTGAGGAATGTAAGCCAAGAAGTCACTTAAGAATATCTGGTCAATGCTGATGTTGAGCGACATTGTAACAAGGCGAACATTGCGGACGATATCATCTATAAGGTTTTCTGCAATATCGTCAATCTTTCTTTTTGAAGACGCATTTCTGCATTCATTTTTAAATCCGTATCCGGCGGTACGCAGGTAATCAATAGCGGCAGCCGTGCTTAAATCTCTGTCTTCTTCAATTACCTGTAAAATTTCATCTACAGGGGATGTAAATTCGTGACAGTAGAGAGGCACACCGTTTTTGGCGATAAAAACTCTGACTGCCGAATAGTCCATACTGATGAGAGCTACGGTTTTGTTAAAGCTGTAGATTGTCTTTTGAGCAGCATAAATCATTGCCGCCTCTGACGGAATAATCTGGATAAGATTAAGAGAGAAAGACTTAAAACCTGCTACAAGGTCATCTGCAAGTGCCTTTGGCATTGCAAAAGCCTTAGAAGTAATTTCTTCGTTTACTTCCTTTGTTTTGTATGTAGAGTAATCCTTGTAGATTACCGAGAAGTCGGAAACCGCCTCGCCGACAAAATCTCTGATTCTGTCAATTGCAAGTCCTTCAATTATTCTTTTGGCACCTCTGATATGCTGATACTCCTGACAGGTAAGGTCGTAGCTTTCTACCATAAGAATAACATCACGAACCTCACTGTGGTTCATTGTGCTTAGTCCGTCTTTTACAAGGCGGGCGAGTAGCAGGGTCTTCCCATACGGAGCTTTTGTCTTTTAATACAGCCTTGTCAACAGGAATAATAAGAGGGGAGGAGAAAGAGTAGGCTTTCTTTTCGTTAGGGTCAGCCTGTTTTTTACTGTTACCTTTATTTGCAGTGCCGTTAGCAGCTGCCTCGCCTACAGTTTCGCAGGCTGTTATGCAAAGGTATCTTTTGGCAATCTGCACCAGTACATAATTCATATTTAATACACCACCTGAAAATTTATGCTTGTTTAAGCTCATCAAAACCGTTAAAAAATTTTAAACTGATTTGATTATAAAATTACTTTAAAGAATAAATTAAAATAATTTTATAATCAAACAGGGCAAATCAGGGCATATCCTCTAAAAGTTATTAACAATACACAAAAATTGAGTTTAATACACCGAAAAACCTATATATATTTCAAAAGGCTCGCACTCGGCGAGCCTTTTGCTTGTATGTTGTCGGTCATCAGCAAAACCGAGATTGCATATTTTTTACCAAAATCAGAATAATGTTGAAACAGCCTCATTACCCGTAAAAGCTACTGCAGATGTAGCACCACCAGGAGTAATTGAAGAATCAAGGTTTTTATTACTTGCATCTAACCAATAGCATTTATCATCCGTTGCATCCCACTTAAGAGTATAGTCTGTACCGCCAATTGAGCGTACATCAGTGATTTTGATGCCTTGGAGTGACTTCTTAGAAATAACATCATTTACTGTTGCAGTTGCCTGATAAACAGATGTATCTTTAGCAATAATCTGAGCGTGAGCTTCTTTAAGAGCAAGCTCAAGTGTCTGTGCGTCTGAAAGTGCACTACTTCTCTGTGATGATGCGATTGTTGAAGATACAACCGGAATAGCAATAGCTGCGAGAATTGCAAGGATTGCAATTACTACTACGAGCTCTACGAGTGTAAAGCCTTTTTTGCTGTTCTTCTTAACTTCTTCGATTTTTGCAGTTTTTACTGCCTGAATTTTGTTCATTGTTTTTACCTCTCTTTTTAATAATAATTTGTGAGCCGTTTTGTGGAAACCGCAACGACGGTTGCTGATAGGATTTTGCGTTACCGTTCCCTTGAAACAAGTTTATTATATAACATTTTTGCAAGTCTTGCAATATATTTTTACCAAAAAAAGTTAATAAAACGCATTTTTATAACATTGCACAAACTTTACTGCGTTAAATTGTTAAAAGTGCCATTAATTTTTTCTGTTTGAAAGATTTAGCGTTGTAATATTTCCGTCTATTATACACCCTTTTGTTTGGTCGTAAAGAGCAATAGCCTCATCGGGTAATTTTGTACCGTCAATGGTTTTGTCGTTTGCATCAAATTTGCCGTCATTATTTGAATCAACTGCAAAATACACCTTGCTTTTACAGATAACAGGATAATACGGTGTGCCAAAAAGATGTTCGGGCTGAATAATATGCTCAAGTTTATTAGCGGCTATAACTTCAGAAATTTGTATAGTATTTGTGCTTGCATGGATATATTTTGTGTTATCTGCACCCGCAACAGCCGAATCGGCTTCTTTAAAGGCATATTCTATGGTGCTTGCGTTGGTTTTTGCCTTGCTTACAACAGATGACCTTGTGGTTGCCGCAACCACTGGAATGGCTATTGCACTGAGTATTGCAAGTATTGCAATTACCACTACGAGTTCTACCAATGTAAAGCCTTTTTTGCTTTTGACTTTTTTTGCAAGACCTAACGATTTAAATCGCACGCTTGTGCGTGAATTTGGTGTTCTTTTTTCTTTCATTTTTTCTCCCTCATTCAAAATATAATATTTTGCAAAATATTATTACAGCAAATATTGTACACCGAAAGTAAAAATAATGCAAGTGCATTTTTATAGTTTTTATGCCGTTTTTTTTATTAATTTGTTGAAAATAATAATGCCCTTGATTTATTAAAAAACAGTACCGATTGTAAAACTTTTTTAATATTTTTGTTGATATATTGCTTAAAAGTCAGTTTAATTTAATTATATATTAAACACGGATTTTCGTAAAAATTCTCTATACAATTTATATAGGGATTTTTTTAACGGTTAAATAACGGTTAAATTTTCGTTTTATCATTTACAAAACCGAACATATGTGGTATGATGTTAAATGTTAAATTATGTATTTTTATCGGAGGATTTTACTATGGACGCTTATAAAAAGGAATTTATTGAATTTATGGTTGATTGCCAGGTGCTTAAATTTGGCGATTTCGTAACAAAAAGCGGCAGAAAGACACCTTTCTTTGTAAACACAGGCTTTTACAGAACAGGCGCACAGCTTAGAAAGCTTGGCGGCTACTATGCGGAGGCTATCAAAGAGAAATTCGGTCTTGATTTTGATGTTCTCTTCGGACCTGCATACAAGGGTATTCCGCTTTCTGTTGCGGCTACTGTTGCAATCAGCGAAAAGTACGATACAGATATTCGCTACTGCTCAAACCGTAAAGAGGTTAAGGACCACGGCGATAAGGGTATTTTACTCGGCAGTCCTATAAATGACGGCGACAAGGTAGTTATTATCGAAGATGTTACTACAGCCGGTACTTCTATCGAGGAAACTCTCCCAATTATCAAGGCTCAGGGCAATGTTGACCCTATCGGTCTTGTTGTATCCGTTGACAGAATGGAGAGAGGTAAGGGTACAAAGAGTGCGCTTTCTGAAATTGAAGAGAAATACGGCTTGAAAACAACCGCAATCGTTACCATGGCAGAGGTTGTTGAGCACCTTTACAATAAGGAATACAAGGGCAAAGTTATTATTGACGATAAGCTTAAGGCTGCAATTGACGCTTACTATGAGCAGTACGGTGTAAAAGAATAATTACTTAACAGAAATTTAATCGGAGGTGAATGGCGTGGCAAATGAGCATACAGGACACCGTGACCGTGTTCGCAAAAAGTTTCTTGAAAACGGATTTGACGGCTTTGAGCCGCACGAGGTGCTTGAAATGTGCCTTTTCTATGCCATTCCCCGAAAAGATACAAATGCGCTTGCACACCGTTTGCTCGACAGGTATTTAACCGTTGCAGGTGTGTGCGATGCACCTGTTGACGAGCTTATGCGTGAATTTTCACTTTCGCAGTCTTGTGCGGTTTTTCTGAAAATGCTGCCCGAGTTTTCGAGAGTGTATAAAGAATCAAAAACGGAAAATCATAATGTCATCGAGCTTGAACATCTCGGAGAAATGTTTATAAATAAGTTTATAGGCAGAACAAACGAGGCAGTTGCGCTTATGCTCGGAGATGCAAAGGGCAGAATGATTTTCTTTGACATTATTGCCAAAGGTTCGCTAAGTTCGTCGGATGTTCCGCTTAGGAAAATCGTTGACCTTGCGCTAAGGCACAACGCAAAGACCGCTTTTTTAGGACACAATCATCCGAGCGGCTCGGCATTGCCCTCGCAAAGCGATCTGACTTCTACAAAAATCATAAGACGAACTCTTGACAGCATAGGAGTAAGTCTTGTTGACCATTATATTGTGACGGAGTTTGACTATGTTTCCCTGCGTGAAAGTGAAATGTCGGGAAGTATTTTTTTATTGTAATAAGGTTTGATTTTATGGAATTTAAACTGAAATCTAAATATAAGCCTACGGGTGACCAGCCTGCTGCGATTGACGAGCTTGTAAAAAGCATTGAGTCGGGCAACAGAGAGCAGACTTTGCTCGGCGTAACGGGTTCGGGTAAAACATTTACTATGGCTAATATAATAGAAAGAACGCAAAGACCTACCCTGGTGCTTGCACACAACAAAACTCTTGCGGCACAGCTTTGCAGCGAGTTTAAGGAGTTTTTCCCCGACAATGCGGTGGAGTACTTTGTGTCTTATTACGATTACTATCAGCCGGAGGCATACATTGCCAACACGGATACTTATATAGAAAAGGACAGCGCTGTAAATGACGAAATAGACAAACTCAGGCACAGCGCTACTCTTGCGCTTTCTGAAAGACGAGATGTAATTATAGTTGCTTCGGTTTCCTGTATTTACAGCTTGGGCGACCCTATTGATTACCGAAATATGGTAATATCTTTACGCCCCGGTATGGAAAAAAGCCGAGATGACCTTGTGAAAAAACTCGTTGAACTGCAATATGAGCGCAACGATGTTAATTTTATAAGAAATAAGTTCAGAGTAAGGGGAGATGTGGTCGAAATTTTTCCTGCCGCATCTAACGATTCTATAATAAGAGTAGAATTTTTCGGCGATGAAATTGACCGTATATCCGAGATTAACCCACTTACGGGAGAACTAAAGGCGGTTTTGCGTCATGCGGCAATTTATCCTGCGTCACACTACATTGTTTCTAAGGATAAAATGGCAACCGCACTCAAAGAAATTGACCGTGAACTTGAAGAAAGACTTGCGTATTTTCGTGAGAACGGAAAATTGCTTGAGGCACAGAGAATTGAACAGCGCACACGCTATGATATGGAGATGCTGCAGGAAATCGGATTTTGTACGGGCATTGAGAACTATTCGAGAATTTTGTCGGGCAGAAAACCCGGTTCTTCGCCGTTTACTTTGCTTGACTATTTTCCCGAGGATTTTCTGTTGTTTGTTGATGAGTCGCATGTCACTTTGCCGCAGGTAAGAGGAATGTACGCAGGCGACCATGCACGAAAGAAAAATCTTATTGATTACGGTTTCCGCCTGCCGTCTGCATTTGACAACAGACCGCTTAATTTTGACGAATTTTACGACAGAATAAATCAGGTTGTGTTTGTAAGTGCAACTCCGGGCGACCTTGAACTTGAAAAATCACAGACAATAGCAGAGCAGATTATCAGACCTACAGGACTTCTTGACCCTGAAATTTCGGTAAGACCTACCGAGGGACAGCTTGATGATTTGGTTTCTGAAATTAATATAAGGGTGAGCAAAAAGCAGAGAGTGCTTATTACCACTCTTACCAAGAAAATGGCGGAGGATTTGACAGCATACCTTGAAACAATGGGAATCAAGGTGCGCTATATGCACCACGATATAGACACCGTAGAGCGTATGGAAATTGTCAGAGATTTGCGCCTCGGCGAATTTGATGTGCTTGTCGGAATCAACCTTTTGCGAGAAGGTCTTGATATTCCGGAAGTATCGCTGGTTGCCGTGCTTGACGCCGACAAAGAGGGTTTTTTGCGCAGTGAGCGCTCGCTCATTCAGATTTGCGGTCGTGCCGCACGAAACAGCGAGGGCACTGTAATTATGTATGCCGACAGTGTTACCGATTCTATGCGCAAGGCGATTACCGAAACCGAACGCAGAAGAAAAATTCAGCAGGCATACAATAAGGAGCATGGCATTACGCCGACTACTATTGTTAAAAAAGTCAGTGAAATTCTTGAAATTTCTACACATACAGATGATGAATTTAAGTCAGCTAAAAAGCTGAACAAGGCTCAAAAGCAACAGCTTATTGAGAGTCTTACAAAGGAAATGAAAGCTGCCGCAAAGCTGCTTGAGTTTGAACACGCCGCATATTTGCGTGACAAAATCAAAAAGCTGCGTGGCGATAAATGAGGATTGATTAAATGGCTAAAACCAAAGCAGTTGAATACGGTGATTCAAGTATTTCTGCCCTTAAAGGCGCAGACAGAGTACGAAAGACCTGCGGTTATTTTTGGCTCTGACGGTATTGACGGCTGTCAACATTCAGTTTTTGAAATTCTTTCTAACTCTATTGACGAGGCAAGAGAGGGCTACGGCAAAAAAATTACCGTAACAAGGTTTTCCGACGGTTCTATCGAGGTAGAAGACCACGGCAGAGGTATTCCCGTTGACTTTAACGAAAAAGAAAATGAGTTTAACTGGAAACTTGTATTCTGCGAAATGTATGCAGGCGGTAAATATAATAATAACGAGGGCGAGAGCTATGAGTTTTCGCTCGGTATGAACGGTCTCGGACTTTGCTCAACACAGTACAGCTCCGAATATATGGATGTTGATATTCGCCGTGGCGGTACCCGCTATACCTTGCATTTTGAAAAGGGCGAGAATGTCGGAGGCTTAAAAAAAGAGCCGTACAATAAAAAGGATACAGGTACAAAAATCCGTTGGAAACCTGACCTTGAGGTATTTACCGATATAGACATTCAGCCTGAATATTTCCTTGACATAATGAAAAGACAGGCTATTGTTAATGCGGGCGTTGAATTTGTGTTCAGAAATCAGAACGGTAAGAGCTTTGACACCACAACTTATTGCTATGTAAACGGTATTGAGGATCATGTTGCGGAGGTCATCGGCGAAAACGGTTTTACTTCGGTTCAGCATTGGACAACGGAGGTAAAAACCCGTGACCGTGACGATAAGCCGGAATATAAATGTAAAATTGATGTTGCGGTTGCTTTTTCAAATCAGACAAGACTTACCGAGTATTACCACAACTCAAGCTGGCTTGAGCACGGCGGTGCTCCTGATAAAGCGGTGAGAACTGCCTTTCTTTATCAGATAGACAATTACTTAAAGACAAACAATAAATACAATAAATCGGAAAGCAAGATAAAATTTGATGATATTGAAGACTGCCTTGTGTGTGTAATTTCTTCGTTTTCGAGCGTATCTTCGTATGAAAACCAGACTAAAAAGTCAGTTACCAACAAGGGTATTCAGGACGCAATGACTGCTTTCTTAAAGCAGAGCCTTGAAGTTTATTTTATCGAAAATCCGCTTGAGGCAGACAAAATCGCACAGCAGGTGCTTGTAAACAAGCGCAGTAGAGAGAATGCCGAAAAAACAAGACTTAACATAAAGAAAAAGCTTTCGGGCAGTCTTGATATGACAAACCGTGTAGCTAAGTTTGTTGACTGCCGCAGCAAAAATGCCGAGGAAAGAGAGCTTTTTATAGTAGAGGGTGACTCTGCTCTCGGTGCTTGTAAGCAGGCAAGAAACCCTGATTTTCAGGCGATTATGCCAATCAGAGGTAAAATACTTAACTGTCTTAAGGCTGATTATGACAAAATTTTTAAGAGCGAAATAATTACGGATTTGCTTAGAGTGCTCGGCTGCGGTGTTGAGGTAAAGTCAAAGGCCAATAAAAACTTGAGTGAATTTGACCTTAACGCACTGCGCTGGAATAAAGTTATTCTCTGTACCGATGCCGATGTTGACGGATTTCAGATCAGAACATTGCTTTTGACAATGCTGTACAGACTTACTCCTACGCTAATAAACGAGGGAAAAGTCTTTATTGCGGAATCACCGCTTTATGAGATTACAGCTAAAAATGATGTGTATTTTGCGTATGACGAGGCGGAGAAAGATAAGTTTATTGCGGAAATCGGCAAAGAGAAATTCACAATTCAGCGTTCAAAAGGTCTTGGTGAAAACGAGCCTGATATGATGAACCTTACAACTATGAATCCTGCTACTCGCAGACTTATAAAGGTTATGCCGACAGACACTGAAAAAACAGCGGAAATTTTTGATATTCTGCTCGGTGACAATCTTCAGGGCAGAAAAGATTACATTGTGGCTCATGGTAATGAGTACATTGACAATCTTGATGTAAGCTAACGGGAGGTGCGAATTTATGGCAAAAAGAAGAAGAACACAGCCTGCCGCAACGGGAAAAACACACGGTGTTATCAACGGTGCGGGTGAAGTTGTAGAACAGAACATTGACTCTACAATCAGAGAAAACTATATGCCTTACGCAATGAGCGTTATTCTTTCCCGTGCTATTCCGGAGATTGACGGATTTAAACCGTCGCACAGAAAGCTACTTTATACAATGTATAAAATGGGACTTTTAAACGGTGCAAGAACAAAATCCGCTAATATTGTCGGTGCAACTATGAAACTTAATCCGCACGGCGATTCGGCAATTTATGACACTATGGTGCGACTTTCGAGAGGCTACGAAGCGCTTTTACATCCTTATGTGGATTCAAAGGGTAACTTCGGTAAATTCTACAGCCGTGATATGGCATGGGCGGCATCGAGATATACAGAGGCAAAACTCGACAAAATCTGCAACGAGCTTTTTCGTGATATAGATAAAGATACCGTAGACTTTGTTGATAACTACGATAATACAATGAAAGAGCCGTCACTTTTGCCGGTTGCTTTTCCGTCTGTACTTGTAAATACAAACACAGGTATTGCGGTAGGTATGGCGTCAAATATCTGTTCTTTCAATTTAAAAGAAATTTGCGAAACCACGGCGGCGCTTATTCGTGACCCGAACCATGATGTTATGCAGACATTGCCTGCGCCCGATTTTATCGGCGGCTGTCAGATTATATATGACGAAAGTGCATTGCGCCAGGTTTATGAAACAGGCAAGGGCGGTATAAAGCTCAGGGCAAGGTATGAATACGATAAATCGGCAAACTGTATTGATGTGCTTTCAATTCCGAGCACAACCACTTGCGAAGTTATTATTGAAAAGATTATTGACCTTGTAAAAGCAGGAAAAATCAAGGATATTGCCGATGTTCGAGATGAAACGGGTATTGACGGTCTTAAGATAACAATTGACCTTAAGCGTGGTGTTGATCCCGACCGACTTATGGCAAAACTTTACCGTTTTACAACGCTTGAAGATTCATTCTCCTGCAACTTTAATGTACTTATCGGCGGAGTGCCGAGGGTGCTCGGTGTTAAGGCTTTGCTTGAAGAATGGATTGCATTCAGAATTGAATGTGTAAGACGAAGAACATATTTTGACAGAAACAAAAAAGCCGAAAAGCTCCACCTTTTAAAGGGTCTTGAGGCTATTTTGCTTGATATTGACAAAGCGGTTAAAATTGTAAGAGAAACAGACGAAGAGGCAGAGGTTGTACCAAACCTTATGATCGGATTTGGTATTGACGAGGTTCAGGCAGAGTATGTTGCAGAAATAAAACTTCGTCATCTGAACCGTGAATATATTTTAAAGCGTACGGCAGAAATTGAGGCACTTGAAAAGGAAATTGCCGAACTTGATGAAATTCTCAAGAGCAAGACAAGAATTAAAACCATAATTGTAAAGGAGCTCAAAGAGATTGCCGAAAAATACGGTCAGCCACGAAAGAGTATTATAATTTACGAAGATATCGTAAGTTATACGGAGGAAAAGGACGATGTTCCTGATTACCCCGTAAATCTTTTCTTTACAAAGGAAGGCTATTTCAAGAAGATTACTCCGCAGTCGCTTAGAATGAGCAGCAACCATAAGCTCAAGGACGGCGATGAGATTGCCCAGACCTGCGAATTTTCAAATAACGGCGAATTGCTGTTCTTTACCGATAAATGTCAGGTTTACAAAGCAAAGGCAGCGGATTTCACCGATACAAAGGCAAGCGCTCTCGGCGAGTATGTACCGGCAAAGTTGGGTATGGACGAGGGCGAAAACGCAGTGTATATGGTAGCCACAAAGGATTACAAGGGAATGCTGCTGTTTGCTTTTGAAAACGGCAAGCTCGCTAAAGTTCCGCTTGAGGCTTATCAAACAAAGACAAACCGCAAAAAACTTACGGGCGCTTATTCCGATAAATCACCGCTTGCGGGAATGGTATTCTTTACAGAGGATAAAGAATTTTTGTTGAAAGCGTCATCAGGCAGAATGTTGCTTATTCATTCGGGTGCAATTAATCTGAAAACAACCCGTTCGACACAGGGCGTGGCGGTTATGAAACTCAAAAAAGGTCACAGACTGTTTGAAATTTCGGAGTATGTTGAGGGAACATTTGCAAAGCCGCAGAGATACAGAACGAAAACACTTCCTACTCTCGGCGCTATGCCTGCAAATGAAGATTCAACCGACGAACAGCTTACGCTGATTTAACTGTATATTTCACCTTTGGAAATATATCGAAAAAATTTAAATTTTTTCAAAAAAATCTTGCAAAATCTATAATTTTATGTTAATATAAATTAGTTAGTTTTTGTATTTGGAACTTATTATACATTTATATTACAGAAAGGAACGGTATAATATGGGCGTTTGGGGTATTGTTCTTGGTTCAGTGCTTATTGTAGCAGCCATTGCAATTATCATCGTAATTATTCTTCAGCAGGGCAACCAGCAGGGTATCGGTGTTGTTTCCGGTGCTGCTGACTCTTATTTCTCAAAAAATAAGGCTCGCTCGATTGATGCAAAGCTTGCTCGTTTTACAAAGTTTTTTGCAGCAATTTTCGTAATTATCGTAATTGCACTTAATGTACTTGCTTATTTTGTCGGAAAAAGTTTCTGATTAAGCTTGTAATATTTTTAAAATTTCAAACATAATTATAGACCGTAGGTTAGTCCTGCGGTCTATTTTTATTTTTATGGTTTAGCAAATTGATTTGCAAATTAATTATAAAAGTTTGGTCGACCTTTAAAAAGGCTTGACCTAAATTTTTAAATTATTTTGCCTAACATTTAGAGCAAAACCAATTTATCCTACATATATAAAAGACTCTGTTTTACAGTATTGTTTATGCTAAAGGAGCTGTTAATTATGCCTTTGTGGGGAATAGGATTAATGTTTTTCGGTGCATTTTTGCTGTTTGCATTTGCTCATTACATAAGTAAAAGCAGACATCCGTTTAAAAGAAGTCTGCTTTCAATGGCTATAGGAATTTTAACGCTGATTGCGGTAAATCTGACAGGCTCTTTTACAGGTGTGTACCTGCCTGTAAGCCTTGTGTCGGTGTGTTGTGCCGCATTTGGCGGAGTTCCCGGAGTAACGCTGATGCTTGGACTGAATTTATTTTTTTAAATCAATTTCTGTTTATTTTATTATCTTTCAAAAGCCTTGCAAAATCAATTAGCAAGGCTTTTTCTGCAATATATAAAAATAAGCCACTGTTGCGGTGACTTATGAATTTAAAAATTCGACTAAAAGCATACTTAGTATTTTTTGCTGTCTGTTTGACAATTCTTTGCCTTTAAGGTTGCAGTCGCTAAATTCTTCATAGAGCAGTTTCATTATATTTGACTGCGTTTCGTTTAGGTTGTTAATGTAGAGTGCATCTTTCTTCTATGCCAACCAAGTAGTCGAGAGAAACATTGAACACATTTGAAATTGAGATTAAAACTTCGAGCGGAGGAAATTTGATGTTGTTTTCATAATTGCTTATGACAGGCTTGCTTCTTCCGACTCGTCTGCCCAACTCTTCTTGTGACATATTTCTTGATTCTCGTAATTGTCTTATTCTTAAACCAAAGTCAAACATATAATTCACCTCAAAAAGTTTTTGATAAAAATATTTTAAAACACTTGCGTTTTGTAATCGAAAACTGTATAATACAATTGTTAACAAAACGAAAATTTTTAATCTTTAAAGTTTACTTTTAGAAAACAGTTTGAGCTTTATGAGGAGGAATATTTTATGAAAAAATTTATTTCAGGCATTTTGATTGCGGCTATGCTGACTTCGGTCTTGTGTGCCTGTAATAACAGTGAAAATCAATCAGACACTTCACAGTCAGAAAATAGTGCGAATTCGTCACAACAAACCGTGACAACAGAGGCTATGGCAGCACAGATTACAACACAACCTGCAACAGAACCAAATTATGAGAATACAAACTATGTTGCACCGATTCTGCAGAAAAATCAAAAGTATAAATTTGAAGAAATTTCGCTAGATGAGGCGGCAACCTCAAGCGGATATTCAATGTCGGACAGTAATTTTAGAATATCTGAGATATATGAGAATGGAGAATATTTGGTTGTGAATGTTATGTATTCAAATTATAATTCCACCTCAAATTTTTGTGCATACAATGTTATATTTGATTTGGAAGGTAATATGGTTGCCAATCTTTCTAATATCTCACTTAATGAGGGATATGGAAAAAGCGGACAAATATGTGGAATATACGGTGATTGTATTATAATTAAATTCGATACTCCGATTCGTAGTGAGGAGAAATTTGCCTTATACAATTTGAAAACAAAAGAATTAAAGTACATAGATTCAGAATACAGTTCACCTAAAATAGATAACGGTGTAATTATTTTCGGTAAAAATGAAGAAAATTTATATAAATATGGCGCATTAGATTTAGATTTAAATGAAATTATACCTGCTGAATATGATGAACTTTATCTTGCGTCACCAAAATTAATTATAGCAAAAAAAGGCGAAAAATATGGACTTATTGATTATAACAATAAAACTGTTACAGATTTTAATTACAAAAAAATTATTAATTTTGCCGGTTACGCAAGTGATGATTATTTTAAATATTGGGGACAAATTGATTTTGAAAAAAATATAAACAAGTATACAGTTGCGTTAGATGAGAACGACAAAGTTGTTTTGATTGATAAAAACGGGAAAGTTTTTGATGTAAATTTAGAAATACCAGAGTACAATTTAGGCGATGGACGAGTAGTTGCACAATATAATGATAAAACATATATTAAAAATAGAGAAATTGTTACGGATACTGACGGTAATATAATAACAGATGCAGCGTTAAGAGGAGAGCTTTTTCCGTGTGGTTTTGTAAACGGATATTGTATTACAAAGGATAATAACGGAGTTTATAATTTAATTGATAACAAAGGAAAAAATTTTTACACAAACTCTGCCGATAATTATGAAATAAGCAGATTTTATTCGGTAGATCAGAACGGTTTATTTGAGGTTGTTTATAATTTAAAAAATAATGATGAAAAGGTAAAAACGGAAATTTTAGATTTATCCGGAAATGTAGCTTATACAATTGAAGATAAATATATTTCTCCAATCGGAAAGGGTATGTTCAAACAATTAAAAAATGAAAGTTACAAGGTTTACAAAGTAATAGCAGAATGAGGCTATTTAAGCAAAAATCAATTGTAAAAAACAAATATATTCTATATATAAAAATACCGACTCGCATTAAAATTGCAAGTCGGTATCTTGTTTCTTAATATTAATCTTATCAATTGCTTTTATAATCATAAAAGACTTTCGAGTGCTTCGCCTACGCTTTCTTTGTTTTGCGTGAGCATGGCGAGTATTACTTTATAAAAAGTTGTTGGGTTTTCGTAAAAATTCTTTTTGATTATTTGTGCCTGCGGCATATCCGGAGCAAAAATCGAAAAACTCAGCAAATCAAGATTTCCGCCCGAAATTTTGCAGTTTACATTGTAACCCATATCGGTTTTAACGATTTCTACGCTGTTTTCACGCTCTTTTTTCTTTTGCGCAAGCAGGTTTATTGCGCAGTCATACGCTTTTTCTTTTACGGTGTAGGCAAGTATGGTGTCGAGCTGATTTGCAATCATAACTCCGTTTTCGCTGACGGTATATGTCTTTATATCTCCGTCAGAGCCTTCTTCAATTATATTTCCTTTTTCAATAAGATCGTCAAAGCATGAACTTGTTTCAAAGTAATTTGCAAGGCTTTCCTCACATATTGAGTCAACAATAATTTCTTTGCTGACGGGTTCTTTAATTGAATTTAAAAGATAGCATATAAGAATACGGATTTCGTATTTGCTCCTCATTCCGCCCGGGACAATACCCTCGTCAAATGTATCAAAAGCCATAGTTTCACCTAATTTCAGTTTAATTTATTTAATTATATCATATAAAAATATAAATGTGTAGAGAAATTTTATAATAACCGAAAAAATATTCCGATATGTATTGCTTTTGCGGTTAATTATGTTTTAATTTAACAGTAATTAAGGCTGAATTTTCATATTTAAAAAATTGCCGATATGGAGAAAATATTATAAATAAACACACATAAAATTTCGCAAATAAAAATATTTTAATAATATAGTAACCTAAATGTTAAAAATATTTTAAAAATTATAGTATAATTTGAAAAAATAATTGACTGTATATTGTTCTTATGGTAGAATGTTGTTGTGAAAGGAGATGTGAATATGGAAGAGTATATGCCTTTTGTCTGGATTGGTATTGCAGTGGTTATGGCTGTGGGCGAGGCCGCAACAAATCAGCTTGTTTCAATATGGTTTGTCGTAGGTGCACTTTGCGCTGCCGTATCCTCTCTTATTACTTCGTCTGTGCTTGTTCAGGTTATAGTGTTTATCGTAGTTACCTGCGGTACGCTCATTGCTACAAAACCGCTTGTGGATAAGTATAAAAAAGGTCATAAGTAGGTAAAAACAAATTCCGACAGATTTATTGGGCAAACAGGTGTAATGCTTACCGATATTGACACTTTGGAAGCAGTGGGTCAGGTAAAGGTGAGCGGTGAAGTCTGGACCGCAAAGCTGAAAAATTCTACACCTGTAAAGAAAGACGACAAAGTCAAAATCCTTGCCATTGAGGGTGTAAAAATGATAGTTGAACCTTGGCAGGGAGAATAATTATTGAATGGAAAAATCAGAATGGGACCGTTAATTGTAATTGCAATTATTTTATTAATCATTTTAATTGCTATAATCAGCAATGTTAAAATCGTACCGCAGGCGCACGCTTATGTAGTTGAAAGACTCGGTGCTTATCACTCAACTTGGGGTACGGGCTTGCATGTAAAAATTCCTTTTATCGACAAAGTTTCAAGAAAAGTATCTTTAAAAGAGCAGGTAGTTGACTTCCCGCCTCAGCCTGTTATCACAAGAGATAATGTTACTATGCAGATTGATACCGTAGTTTATTTTGAAATTACAGACCCTAAGCTTTACAGCTACGGTGTTGAGCGTCCGCTTAACGCTATTGAAAATCTTACGGCAACCACACTTCGTAACATAATCGGTGAACTCGAACTCGACAGCACACTTACTTCCCGTGACACTATCAACGATAAAATCAGAATTATCCTTGATGAGGCTACAGACGCATGGGGTATCAGAGTAAAGCGTGTTGAGCTTAAGAACATTCTTCCGCCTCGTGAAATTCAGGACGCAATGGAAAAGCAGATGAAGGCAGAGCGTGAAAGAAGAGCTAAGATTCTTGACGCCGAAGGTGAAAAGCGCAGTCAGATTCTTATTGCGGAAGGTCTTAAAGAGTCTGCTATTCTAAAAGCTGACGCTGTTAAGGAACAGAAAATCAGAGAGGCTGCCGGTGAGGCAGAGGCTATTCTTACAGTACAGAGAGCTAATGCCGACGCTCTTCGTATGCTCAATGAGGCTGCTCCTACAGACAGAATCATTCAGCTTAAATCTCTCGAGGCGTTTGCAAAGGCAGCTGACGGTAAGGCTACAAAGATTATTATTCCGTCGGAGCTCCAGTCAATTGCAGGAAATGTTGCCGCAATTAAGGAAATCTGGAAAGATGAGCCTGCAAAGAAGTAATACAGTATAATTCTAAATCAAAATATGGCATAAGGGTGCAGTTTTTATCTGCACCCTTAGGTGCTTTTTTATAGGAAGTGAATTAATGGTTCTTATTCTTTGGACATTTGTTATATTTTCGTTTTTAGGCTGGGTCGGTAATGTTATACGAAACCTTGCGGTATATAAAAGGTTTAAAAATAACGGCTTTCTGACTTCTCCGTTTTTTCCTATGTACGGACTTACGGCTGTTATTTGCAGAGTGGTTTTGACTCCGCTTGCAAATTATCCGTGGCTTTTGCTTGCTGCTTCGATTGCGCTTACAACCGCCGTAATAGTTCTTTCGGGATTTTTATTTGAAAAAATCCTCGGATTTAAAGTATGGGATTATTCGCAGTCAAAACTTAGCATCGGCAGTTATATATCTTTGCCTTATGCTTTGTTGGCAGGAATTTTCGGATTTGGTTTTATAAAAGTATTTATGCCCGTATCCGACGCACTTGTTATGCTTATTCCGACTACAGTCAGCTATATAATTTTGTTTGCTCTGCTTGCAATAATTTTGCTTGACTATATTTTTTCTGTGATTACGGTTATAAGATTAAAACGCAGAATAAAATATTTAAGCAATATTGAAGAATTGCTCGGAGATGATGCAGACGAGGAAAAAATAAAACTTATAGGCGAAAACTGTAACAGACTTTTTACGGAAAATATTTTAAGAAGAAGACTTGCAAATGCATTTCCTGACCTTAAAACAAGCGTTTATCTCGGTATGATTTCAGATAAAGTGGGCGAGGTCAAGGATAAAAATATGACCGAATATACGGCTGTTTTTGAGAATAAAGAAGAACGCCCTTTGCGTTCGGACTTTGTTTTACAAAGTTGTTTTATCTGTTTGTGATCGGCTCGCTTTTTGGCACGATACTTGAAACTTTGTGGGCGTTTATGATTGACGGTAATTTTCAGGTGAGAGTGGGACTTGTGTACGGACCGTTCATTCCCGTTTACGGCGGCGGAGCGTGCTTTTTGACTGTTGTGCTTTATAAGCTGTATAAACTTAACGATACGCTTATTTATGTAATCAGCGCAGTGGTTGGTGCAAGTTTTGAGTATTTTTGCTCATGGTTTCAGGAAACTGTTTTTGGTACGGTATCATGGGATTACAGCGATACTCCGCTGAATTTTAACGGACGAACAAACCTTATGTATGCGCTTATCTGGGGATTTCTGGGACTTGTATGGGTACGCTTTGTTTATCCGTGGATGGCAAGACTTATTGAGAAAATTCCAAAGCGTGCAGGCGGTGTAATGACGGCGGTACTCATAATATTTATGGTATTTAATGCATTTATGTCTTGTGCGGCGGTTTACAGATGGCAGGACAGGGCAGAACACCCCAAAACGGATAACGCTTTTATACAGTATATAGATTATCATTTTGACGATGAGAAAATGGAATTTCTGTTTCCGAATATGAAAGCACCGGAAAAAGATTAGCAGTGAATTGAAAATTCAGAGTTCAACTCGGGCAGCAGGTAAATATATCTGCTGCCCGTTAATTTATGGTTTAGCGCATTGTTTGTTGTGAAAATTTAAAAAACATCGACTTCTGTATCAATTATAAAATTTTTAATCAAAACTGCGTTTAAACTGTAAATTAGCTTATGAATTTCAAAATAATTCCTGTCACATATTGCATTTTATTCTGATTTTTTATATAATGGTAATTAAAGTGATTTTAGGGCAATGAATTTTTGCCTTTGCAGAAACTTTGCCGAAACAATTTTGCCACCGTTTTTACGGTGCCGTTAAAAGTTAAGGAGTGTAATGATGAAAAAGGTTGCTATTATTATGGGTTCTGACAGTGATTTCCCTGTAGTTTCAAAGGCTGTCACAAAGCTTAAGGAATTTGGTGTTCCATATGAAGTGCATGTTATGAGTGCTCACAGAACTCCTGATGCTGCTATTGAATTTTCAGGCAGCGCAAAGAAAAACGGCTTTGGAGTAATCATTGCCGCAGCGGGTATGGCTGCTCATCTTGCAGGTGTGCTTGCAGCAAAAACAACTTTGCCTGTAATCGGTATTCCTTGCAAATCAGCCGCTTTTGACGGTATGGATGCTTTACTTGCAACAGTTATGATGCCGACAGGTATTCCCGTAGCTACAGTTGCTGTTGACGGCGCTGCGAATGCTGCAATTCTTGCAATCGAAATGCTCGCTCTTTCTGACGATACACTTGCAGAAAAGCTCGAGAAAATGAAAGCAGATATGGAAGAAGGCGTAGCCAAAAAGGATGAGGCTATGCAGCTTAAGGTGGCAGAACTTTGATTAAGTATGTTGATATATATGACAAAGACAAGGTAAACGATGAATGCGGTGTGTTCGGCGTTTATAAAGACAGCAGTGATGACTTTAATATAGCCTCCCTTACCCGTGAGGCCTTGTACGGACTTCAACACAGGGGACAAGTAAGTGCAGGTATTACTGTAAATAACAATGAAAATTTTACTACCGTAAAAGAATTCGGTATGGTGTCAGAGGTCTTTAACGATAAGGCTATAGATAAACTCGGCGACGGAAACATTGCAGTCGGTCATGTGCGTTACAGTGCGCACGAAAGCCTTGACAGAGCGGCAAATCAGCCCCTTGTTATGAGATATATTGCCGGTTCGCTTGCTATTGCAAGCAACGGTGCGATTACTAATTTTGCCGAAATTCGCCAACAGCTTGAGCATGGCGGCGCAATTTTTCAGTCTAACTCAAATGTTGAGATTATGTCTTATGTAATCGCAACCGAACGCTGTACCACGGACGACCTTGAAACAGCGGTTTTGTTTGCTATGGATAAACTTGAGGGCGCATATTCCGCAGTCCTTTGCGGTCCGTCAAGACTTATCGGTTTTCGTGATAAAAACGGCTTCCGTCCGCTTTGCATCGGAAAACTTAACAACAGCTATATTATTACTTCCGAGAGCTGTGTAATTGACAGTCTTGGCGGTGAATTTTTGCGTGATGTTGAGCCCGGAGAAATGGTTGTAATTGATGAAACGGGTTTTCACAGTTACAAGTCGAGAATTAAGGCATATAATACATCTATGTGTATTTTTGAATATGTTTATGTTGCCCGTCCCGACAGTGTTATTGACGGTGTAAGTGTTCATAATGCGAGATTTAAGGCAGGTGAACTGCTTTATAATGAACATCCGATTGATGCCGATATGGTATGCGGCGTTCCCGATTCGGGAATTATTGCCGCACAAGGCTATGCTAAGGCGTCGGGTATTCCGTACGGTACAGGTTTTGTTAAGAATAAATACATTGGCAGAACCGTAGGTACGGGAAAAGATAAAAAGAAAAGACTTCTCAAAACAAGACTTACTGCCCTTAAGGCAAATGTAAGCGGAAAGAGAATTATTATTGTTGACGACTCTATTGTGCGCGGCGAAACTGCAAATCATATTGTAAAACTTTTGCGTGACGCAGGTGCAAAAGAGGTTCATATGCTTATAAGCTCTCCGCCTTTTGTATGTCCGTGCTATTTCGGTATGGATATTCACAACAAGGAGTCGCTTATTGCAAATAGGTTTTCACAAGAAGAGATATGCAATAAAATCGGTGCGGATTCTCTTGGCTATCTAAGCATTTCGGGTCTTAATCAAATTGCCGAGGGTGCAGATGTCGGATTTTGCAACGGTTGCTTTACAGGAGAGTATCCTGCGGAAATTCCGAGAACTATATTTGTTGATAAATTTGCAAAGAAAATTAATAAAAAATAATCTGGAGTGATTGAAGATGAAGAGTTTTTCAGAGAGCTACAAGGCAGCAGGTGTTGATGTAACAGCAGGTTATAAGTCGGTTGAACTTATGAAACAGCATGTTGCACGCACAAAAATTGACGGCGTTGTTTCGGGTATCGGCGGTTTTGGCGGCCTTTTTGCCCCAAATGTAAGCGGTATGACAGAGCCTGTACTTGTCAGCGGTACTGACGGTGTAGGTACAAATCAAACTTGCTTTTCTTATGGATAAGCACGATACTATCGGTATTGATGCAGTTGCAATGTGCGTAAACGATGTAATTTGCTGCGGTGCAAAGCCGTTATTCTTCCTTGACTATATTGCAATCGGAAAGAACTATCCTGAAAAGGTTGCGGAAATCGTTAAGGGCGTTGCAGACGGCTGTGTTATGTCAGAATGTGCACTTATCGGCGGCGAAACAGCCGAGCATCCGGGTCTTATGCCTGTTGACGAATACGATGTTGCAGGTTTCTGCGTAGGCCTTGCAGACAAGCCGAAGATGATTGACGGCTCAAAACTTAAAGCAGGCGATGTTTTGGTTGCACTCCGTTCTTCGGGCGTTCACTCAAACGGTTTTTCACTTGTAAGAAAAGTTTTTGATATTAACGAAAACACAATCAATAATACATACCCTGAACTTGACAAAACTTTAGGCGAAACTCTCCTCACTCCTACAAAAATATATGTAAAACCACTCTTTGCTCTTATGAAAGAAGTTGAAGTAAAGGCTGTATCTCACATTACAGGCGGCGGTTTCTACGAGAATATTCCCCGTATGTTAAATGACGGTCTTTCTGCTAAGATTAACAAGAGCGCAGTTCCTGTTCTTCCGATCTTTGACCTTATTCAGAGAGTCGGCGGTATTTCAGAGCACGATATGTTTAATACATTCAATATGGGTGTAGGTATGCTCGTTGCAGTTGATAAAAACGATGCGGATAAGGCTCTTGAGGTTCTCAAGGCAAACGGTGAGGATGCTGTAATCATCGGTGAAGTAGTAGAGGGCAATGACGGAGTTGTAATTGAATAATGAAAAATATTGTTGTTCTTGTATCCGGTGGCGGTACTAATTTACAGGCTCTTATAGACGCATCGGAAAGAGGGGAGATAAAGGGCGGTAAAATCACCTGCGTTATTTCTTCAAATCCGAATGCTTATGCACTTGAGAGAGCCAAGAATCACAATATTGCTACCGATATAATCCGCAGAAAGGATTATGCAAGCCTTGACGAATACGATAAGGCATTAACCGAGCTTTTAAAGTCAAAAAATGCGGATTTGGTTGTGCTTGCGGGATTTATGACAATCCTCGGTACAGGTGTAATCAGAGCGTTTGAAAACAGAATTATAAATATTCATCCGTCACTTATTCCGTCTTTCTGCGGCGAGGGCTTTTACGGACTTAAGGTTCACGAGCAGGCTCTTGCAAGGGGAGTAAAGGTGACAGGTGCAACAGCACATTTTGTAAATGAGGTATGTGACGGCGGTCCTATCATCATTCAGAAAGCTGTTAAAATTCAAAACGGCGACACACCCGAAATTTTACAGAAAAGAGTTATGGAACAGGCAGAATGGAAAATTCTTCCTAAGGCTGTTTCGCTTTTCTGCGAAGATAAAATAAAGGTAAACGGCAATGTTACAGTAATTGCCGAATAATTCGGAGGTAAACAATGAAACCAATTTCACTTGAAAAAGAAATCTCTTCTGTTACTTATCCGGGCAGAGGAATTGTTATAGGCAGAAGTGCTGACGGCACAAAGGCTGTAATTGCTTACTTTATTATGGGCAGAAGCGAAAACAGCAGAAACAGAATTTTCGTTGAAACCGAGGACGGCATAAAGACACAGGCTTTTGACGAATCAAAGCTTATTGACCCGTCACTTATCATTTACTCACCTGTCAGAAAACTTGACAACAAGACTATTGTTACAAACGGTGACCAGACAGATACAATTTATGAGCTTATGAACGAGGGCGAAACTTTTGAGGAATCACTCCGTACAAGAGAGTTTGAGCCTGACGGTCCTAACTACACACCTCGTATTTCGGGTATTGTAAAGTGCAGCGGCGGTGTTATGGAATATGCTATGTCAATACTTAAGAGTGCAGACGGTATTCCTGACAGCTGTCAGAGATATACATTTATGTATTCCACACCTTTACAGGGCCTTGGCAGGTATATTCACACTTATATGGGTGACGGCACTCCACTCCCAAGTTTTGAGGGTGAGCCTACACTTGTAGAGATTGGCAACGATGACATTGATACTTTTGCTGAAAAAGTATGGAATGCACTTGACGAGGACAACAAGGTATCACTTTTTGTTACATTGACATTGCTTCAGATACGGCAGAGTCAAGAATTATTAATAAGAATAAATAATCTGATTATGAAAGGATGAACTCCAATGAAGGAACTTGCACTTAAATACGGCTGTAACCCTAATCAGAAGCCTTCAAGAATTTATATGAACGAGGGCGAACTTCCTGTTGAGGTACTCAACGGCAAACCGGGTTACATTAATTTTCTTGATGCATTCAACTCATGGCAGCTTGTGCGTGAGCTTAAGGCGGCAACAGGCTTGCCGTCAGCTGCGTCTTTCAAGCATGTAAGCCCTGCGGGTGCTGCGGTAGCTACCGAGCTTTCGGATACATTAAAGAAAATTTATTTTGTTGACGATTTGGAGCTTTCACCAATCGCCTCTGCATATGCGGCAGCAAGAGGTGCAGACAGAATGTCATCATACGGTGACTGGGTTGCACTTTCTGATACTTGCGATGTTCAGACCGCTAAACTTTTGCAGAGAGAAGTTTCTGACGGTATTATCGCTCCGGATTATACAGAAGAGGCTCTTGAAGTGCTTAAGACAAAGCGCAGAGGCACATATAACATTGTAAAAATCGACCCGAACTATGTTCCTGCTCCGATTGAGCATAAGGATGTATTCGGTGTAACTTTTGAGCAGGGCAGAAACGAGCTTAAAATTGACGAAGCTATGCTTATGCAGAACATTGTTACAGAGAACAAAGAGCTTACGGAAGAGGCTAAGCGTGATCTTCTTATTGCTCTTATCACACTCAAATATACACAGTCAAACTCTGTTTGCTATGCAAAGGGTGGTCAGGCTATCGGTGTCGGCGCAGGTCAGCAGTCAAGAATTCACTGTACCCGTCTTGCAGGCAACAAGGCTGACATTTGGTTCTTAAGACAGCATCCGAAGGTTCTTAACCTCCCGTTTGTTGACAATATCCGCAGACCTGACAGAGATAACACTATTGATGTTTACATTTCTGACGATTATGAGGATGTACTCGCAGACGGCGTTTGGGAGCAGTTCTTTAAAACTAAGCCGGAGCCTCTTACACGAGAAGAGAAGAAAGAGTGGCTCGCAACATTCAGCGGCGTTTCACTCGGTTCAGACGCATTTTTCCCATTTGGCGACAACATTGAAAGAGCTAAGCGTTCGGGCGTACAGTATGTTGCACAGCCAGGCGGTTCAATCAGAGATGACAATGTAATTGATACCTGCAATAAGTACGGAATGACTATGTCATTTACAGGCATCAGACTTTTCCACCATTAATCTGCGGGGTGAAGATATGAATATTTTAATGATTGGTTCAGGCGGAAGAGAGCACGCACTTATCAAAAAACTTCTTGAAAGCCCAAAGTGCACAAAACTTTACTGTGCCCCCGGTAACGGCGGTATTTCAAGAGATGCCGAAACCGTAAATATCGGTGTTATGGATAAAGAGGCACTTGTCGCTTTCGCAAAAGAAAAGAATATTGACCTTGCTTTTGTAGCTCCGGATGATCCGCTTGCGGCAGGTCTTGTTGACGCTTTTCAGGCTGCCGGTATCAGAGCTTTCGGCCCTAATGCAAATGCGGCTGTAATTGAGGCATCAAAGGTGTTTTCAAAGGATTTAATGAAAAAATACGGTATTCCTACCGCTAAATACGAAACCTTTGATAACGCAGAAAATGCTATTGAATATTTAAAGGCAGAGAATACTGCTCCTATCGTAGTCAAGGCTGACGGTCTTGCACTCGGTAAGGGTGTTATTATTGCACAGACTGTTGACGAGGCTGTTGATGCCGTTAAGTCTATTATGGAAGATAAGCAGTTTGGCGAATCCGGCAACAGAATTGTTATTGAAGAATTTTTGACAGGTCCGGAGGTTTCTGTACTTGCATTTACAGACGGCAAGTGCGTAAAGCCTATGGTAAGTTCAAAAGACCACAAGAGAGCTTACGATAATGATGAGGGACTTAACACAGGCGGTATGGGTACAATCAGCCCGAATCCTTACTATACAGATGAGATTGCAAAGGAATGTATGGACACAATCTTTATTCCTACAATCAACGCTATGGTAGCAGAGGGCAGACCTTTCAAGGGTTGTCTTTATTTCGGACTTATGATTACTCCGAACGGCCCTAAGGTAATTGAGTATAACGCTCGTTTCGGTGACCCTGAGGCGCAGGTGGTTCTTCCAAGACTTAAAACAGACCTTGTCGATATTTGCGAGGCAGTTATTGACGAAAAACTTGCTGACCTCGACATTGAATGGGACAACGGTGCGGCTGCCTGCGTAGTTATGGCAAGCGGCGGCTATCCTGTTGCATATAAAAAGGGCATTGAAATGTTCGGTATGGACGAAAACGGTCAGGTAGAGGGCGCTACTGTTTATCATGCAGGTACAAAGTATGAAAACGGTAAATTCTACACCAACGGCGGTCGAGTCCTCGGTGTGACTGCAACTGCTCCTACACTTGATGAGGCACTTGCAAAAGCATATGCTGCGGTTGATAAAATCAGCTTTGAGGGTATGCACTTCCGCCACGATATTGGAAAAACTAAGTGATTATTAATGTGTATAATTCATACTGTAAACAACTTTGAGGATGCAAAAAAACTCATAGACGAAAATCCGAATTGTATAATTCTTGATGTGCGTGAGGAAGAGGAGTATGCAACGGGACATGTGAAAGACGCAGTGCTTTTTCCTGTTGATGATATTACCGCCGAATCGGCAAAAGAAGTTATACCGAGTAAGGATTATATGCTTGTGGTTTATTGCAGAACAGGCAGTCGCAGCAGAATGGCGGCAGAAGCTCTCTGCAGACTCGGCTACACAGATATTTATGATATAGGTGGACTGATTGCCTGGCCTTACGGCTTGATTATGGGACTTTAAAATTACAATTTATTGTATAAATATTCCTGATTTTAATGTTAAGAGGGAGTAATCGGTACGCATTTTTGCGTATAGTATTATCGACATACTGGTGAATTTCACCCGGTAATATTTTAAATGATGAGACTCACAGACAGCACAAAGGAAATGCTTTTAATTTAATAACTTAATTTATAATATTTAAGTTGTTGGCATTTGCAAAAGGTTGTCTGCGAGTCTTTTTGACTTTTTAATGGGGTTCTTTGTCAGAAACCGGGGTAAATTATGGTTTAGCAAATTGATTTGTCAATTAATTATAAAAGTTTGGTCGACCTTTTCAAAGGTCGTGGGTGTGGGCAAAGCCCACAAATACTTTCAGCTTACGCAATCTGACGATAGCCAAACAGCTCGCTGTTTGGCGGCTTGAACGCAACGGCTTTAGCCTTTAAATGCGAAAGCAACAATAAAAGACATTCGTTATATAATGAAAAAAGTTAATTATATTTCTTTTCTAAAAGGCTACCGCCTGGTTTTTCAAACTCGGTGCAAGCACGCAAACAGCGTGGCTGTTTGCGCCTGATGAATTGTTATATCGGAAGATTTTATGGGCGCTGCCCAAACCCGCAATTTTTGAAAAAATTGAGTAAACTTATTTGTTTTTGGGAGGATAATTTAGCGTTAGCTAAATTTCAATGCCAGACCGACACTCCGCTAAACCACAATTTATAAAACTAACCCAACATTTATAATAGAACCGTTTTAATATTGCATATGAAAAGCGCATAAATTTATATGAAATGTTTTTTGGAGGAATTGGTATGAGCATATTGGATCTTTTTATCCTTGCGGTGGGCTTATCAATGGACGCTTTTGCTGTGTCTGTATGTAAGGGCCTTTCGCTCGGTAAAATCAAACCTAAACATATGTGCATTGCAGGTGCGTGGTTCGGTGGATTTCAGGCACTTATGCCGCTTATCGGTTATTTTTTAGGCAGCTTTTTTGCAGAGATGATTGAAAAGTACGACCATTGGGTTGCTTTTGTTCTCCTTGCGATTATCGGCGGAAATATGATAAAAGAGTCTTTTGACAAAGACGAAAAAGTCGATTCTTCAATGGATGTAAAATCAATGCTTTTGCTTGCGATTGCGACAAGTATTGACGCTTTGGCTGTCGGTGTAACTTTTGCTTTCTTGCAGGTTCAGATTGTTCCCGCCGCGTCGTTTATCGGTGTGATAACATTTATATTCTCTGCCGTAGGTGTAAAAATAGGCAGTTTATTTGGTACAAAGTATAAATCAAAGGCGGAATTGTTCGGCGGTATTGTGCTTGTGCTTATCGGTATAAAAATATTGCTCGAGGGCATTGGCGTATTAGGATAAAAATACAAAATTTTTTTAGAAAAAAGTCGTTTGTAATCGGTTATCGCCCTTTACTTTTGATATAAATTATAGTATAATTATCTGTAAAGCAAAGTTAGGCTTTGCTTGGTTACTTAATTAAAAAGGACAGGAGTGCAGAAAGCAATGATAAACGGTGCCGATATAATGGTAAAATGTCTGGAAGCCGAGGGTGTTTCAGTGGTTTTCGGATATCCGGGTGCGGCTATTTGCCCTTTTTACGATTCGCTTTATAATTCTTCAATCAAGCATGTGCTTGTTCGTCAGGAGCAGAATGCGGCTCATGCGGCAAGCGGTTATGCAAGATGCAGTGATATTCCCGGTGTATGTGTAGCAACTTCGGGACCGGGTGCAACAAACCTTATTACAGGTATTGCTACCGCTTATCAGGATTCTATTCCGATAATCGCAATTACAGGTCAGGTACGCAGTGATTTGCTTGGCAGAGATGTATTTCAGGAGGCTGACATTACAGGCGCTTGCGAGCCGTTTGTAAAGCACAGCTATCTTGTAAGCAAAACAGAAGATTTGCCACGAATTTTCAAAGAGGCTTTTCATATTGCAAAAACAGGCAGACCGGGCCCTGTACTTATTGATATTCCTATTGATATTCAGCAGAATGAAATTGAAAAGTTTGAATATCCCGAAACTGTAAATATTATCGGCTACAAGCCGAATACCAAAGGACACATTTTTCAGATTAAGCGTGCGGTCGAGGCTATCAAAAACTGCAAGCGTCCGATTATTGTATCCGGCGGCGGTGTTTTAAGCTCGGGTGTTAAGCCTAAATTTCAGGCTTTTGCCGAGAAAACAGGTATTCCTGTAATTTCCACAATGATGGGAATCGGCGTTATGCCGTCAGAACACGAGCTTTACCTCGGTATGCTCGGTACTCACGGTAAGCCTGCTGCAAACAGAGCTTTGCACGAGGCTGATTTGGTTATTGTGTGCGGCGCAAGACTTGGTGACAGAGCCGTGGCGGCGCCCGACCAGATGAGTAAAAGAACAACTGTAATTCACATAGACATTGACCCGGCGGAAATCGGAAAAAATGTTAAGACAGCTATTCCGATTGTCGGCGATATGATGAATGTTATGGATATGCTCAATGAAAACATTGGCGACTACAAGGTTCAGAACCAGTGGAGTGAGGCTGTTAAAACATGGAAAAAGGATTTATTCAGAGAACCTCCTAAGTTTGACGGTTATGTAGAACCGAGAACGCTTGTAGGTCATTTGAGCGCAATGTTCCGTTCAAAGGCAATTTTGGTTGCCGATGTAGGTCAAAATCAGATTTGGTGTGCAAACAATTTCCGTATTCGTGAGGGAAGATTCCTTACAACAGGCGGTATGGGTACAATGGGTTATTCGGTTCCTGCCGCAATAGGAGCAAAGTTTGCAAGACCGAACAGAGATGTGCTTGTTGTCTGCGGTGACGGCAGTTTTCAGATGCAGTTAAACGAGCTTGCAACTATTGCAGGTAATAACCTTAACATTAAAATTATAATTATGCGTAACTCAAGACTCGGTATGGTGCGTGAGCTTCAGGATAACCACTACGGTCACAGACACAGTGCAACTATTCTTGAAGGTGATCCCGATTTTCTTAAAATTGCGGAGGCTTACGGAATTGATCATGCAGAGGTGAACTCAAATGAGCAGGCAGAAGAAATCATTAAGAATATTGTTGATTCCGACAAGCCGTTCATTCTTGTGTGCGATGTATATCCCGACACTCCGTCGATTTAATGAGGTGTTGTTATGCAATATACTTTATCAATACTTGTTGAAAACCAGGCTGGCGTTCTTTCTAAGATTTCGGGTTTGTTTTCAAGACGAGGCTTCAACATTGACTCACTTGCGGTTGGTGTGACTACCGACCCAAATGTATCGAGAATCACTATTGTTGCAAACGGTGACGAATATGTTGTTGAACAGCTTGAAAAACAGCTTAACAAACTTATTCCCGTAATCAAGGTTAAAAGACTTGCCGAAGGTGATTTTATCAGCCGTGAGCTGATACTTATAAAAGTTCATTGTCCTGCTGCAAAGCGTGGCGAAATTCTCACCACTGTTGAGCTTATGCAGGGTAAAATAGTTGATTTCTCTACTACAAGCGTTACCGTTGAGTATTGTGAATGTTCAAGCCGTGTTGACACTGTGGTAGAGTTATTAAAGCCTTATGGTATCCGTGAGATTGTAAGAACAGGTACAGTAGCTCTTGATAAGGGTGCTACTGCAGTGTCCGTGTAATCTTGCAGATTTACATAAATCTTTTTATATCAACCGCATAGCGGTAAGGAGGATTTTTAAAATGGAAAATATGACAGCAAAAATTTTCTATCAGTCAGATTGTAACCTTTCTTTGCTTGACGGCAAAACAATTGCAATCATTGGTTATGGTAGCCAGGGTCACGCTCATGCTCTTAACCTTAAGGATTCAGGCTGTGATGTAATCGTTGGCCTTTACGAGGGTAGTAAGTCTTGGGCGAAAGCAGAAGCACAGGGCTTTAAGGTATATACAGCTGCAGAGGCTGCTAAGCGTGCCGATATTATTATGATTCTTATTAACGATGAGAAGCAGGCAGCTATGTACAAGAAGGATATCGCTCCTAACCTTGAGGCAGGCAATATGCTTATGTTCGCTCACGGTTTTGCAATTCACTTTGGTCAGATCATTCCTCCGGCAGATGTTGATGTTACTATGATCGCTCCTAAGGGACCTGGTCATACAGTAAGAAGTGAGTATCAGGCTGGTAAGGGTGTACCTTGTCTTGTTGCTGTTGAGCAGGACGCTACAGGTAAGGCTAAGGATCTTGCACTTGCTTACGCACTCGGTATTGGCGGCGCAAGAGCAGGTGTTCTTGAAACAACATTCAGAACAGAAACAGAAACAGACCTCTTTGGTGAGCAGGCTGTTCTTTGCGGCGGTGTTTGCGCACTTATGCAGGCAGGTTTTGAAACACTTTGCGAGGCAGGTTATGATCCAAGAAACGCTTACTTTGAGTGTATCCACGAGATGAAGCTCATCGTTGATCTTATTTATCAGTCAGGCTTTGAGGGTATGAGATATTCTATCTCTAACACAGCTGAGTACGGCGACTACATCACAGGTCCAAAGATTGTTACTGAGGATACTAAGAAGGCTATGAAGAAGATCCTTTCTGACATTCAGGACGGTACATTCGCTAAGGACTTCCTCCTCGATATGTCACCGGCAGGCGGTCAGGCTCACTTCCGTGCTATGAGAAGAAAAGCTGCAGAGCATCCTGCAGAAGTAGTTGGTAAGGAAGTTAGAAAGCTTTACAGCTGGTCAAACGAAGACAAGCTTATCAACAACTAATTTTATAGTTTACAGCTTATTTACAGCCTTGGCTTTTCAGTCAGGGCTGTTATTTTTAAGGTTCTTTTTCATTAGTTGGGGTAAATTATGGTTTAGCGGAGTGTCGGTTGGTGATTGAAATTTAGCTAACGCTAAATTATCCTCCCAAAAGTAAAAAAGTTTACTCAATTTTTTCAAAAATTGCGGGTTTGGGCAGCGCCCATAAAATCTTCCGATACAACAATTTATCAGGCACAAACAGCAACGCTGTTTGTGTGCTAAAGCAAGGTTTGATAAAACAGGCGACAGCCATTAAAAAGAAATAATTCATTTATAAGAATAATGGCTTTTTATGATGCTATCGCATTATAAAGATTTCGCTGTTGTGTTCAAGCCGCCAAACAGTTGGCTGTTTGGCTATCGAAGCCTTGCGTTAGTTTAAAGTATTGTGGGCTTTGCCCACACCCACGACCTTTGAAAAGGTCGACCAAACTTTTATAATTGATTGATAAAGCAATCAGTTAAACCATAATTTACCCACCATAAAAAAGTACTTTTAAAAAGGCTTGACCTAATTTTTTTATTTTTAGTGACAGCTAAAGACTAAATTTACTCATCATTTAGAACAAAAACAAAAACGCAAGGACAAAAGCCTTGCGTTTTAAAATTATTCAAAAAAATTAATATGTATAAATGTAATCGTCAGGAAGTTCAAAAGGAGTAATAGGAACAAGATCATTTGGAGTATCGGAATCATCATCTGAGCTGTCATAGTTTGAATCAGTATCAGTTGATTCTGCGGCTGTGTTGCTCTCCTCAGTATAACTGTTGTTTTCAGGTTCAATAACTTCTTCAATCTTTTCTTTGTCTTCGTCAATTATTGTCTGAGCTTCCTGTTCAAGCTTATCCTTTGCTTCTTTTTCTGCCTGTTCAATAGCGTCGATTCTTGCAGAATATTTATCAATCAAATCTTGAATTTTTGTTTTTAATTCTTCAAACTTTTCGCTTGAAAGAACGGCATCTTTTTCGCTGTTGAGTTTATCAAGCAGTGTAGTAAGTTTGTCCTTGCAAGCTTTGAGTTTTGTTTTGTCTGTGATTTTCTCAACCTCGTTTAAAGTGTTGTCGCTAATAACCTTTTCATAGTAGGTCACAAAGTATGATTTCATCTGCTCAAGGTCAGATTGATACTCCTCTTTAATTTTCTCAACAGGCTCATTATTTTTTAGATAGTCAGTCAAATCATTTTCAAGATTTTTGATGATTATAATTCGTTTATCTCTGTCGCTTTCATTTACAAAGGTATCATATTTTCCTTTAATGTCAGAAAGTATCTGCTCTATCTGTTGTTCCTTCACATTTTTGTTATAAACATTTACACCAACAACTGTGCCTCCTGCAATTAGTGCAACAGCAAGAACGCAACAAATTATTATTACTACCTTTTTTGTACTCTTTTTCATATATAGCCCTCCGAATCTATTGTATATCTATAAAAATAAGTTAATTTTCTTTAAAAAATATATTAGCATTTGATAAACGAATTGTCAAGTCTTACGATGAAATATGTATTTTGTTTTTGATATTTTGTCTTGCTATTGACAAAAATACCCAACACAATTATAATTGTAGCAACAGATGTAATGGGGTGTTGGAATGAAAAAATTTGATCCGGCTGTTTATAAAAAGCGTAAATGCGAGTGCCTTGACAAGTGCTTTCAGGCTTTTATGGATAACGGACTTGAAAATACAGGTTTACAGCTTTTATGCAAATATTGCGGATTTAAAACTAACCAAGCATTATATCACTATTTTGAAAGTAAAGATATGATAATTACAGAATCTGTACAGTATGCAATGATAAAATTTGAACGAGAATTTATGAAGAAAGCACCTCGTTCAAGAGCGGATTTAAAAAATTATCTTGAAAAATTTCCACGCTGGATGCAGAAAAACTACGGCGAGCATATGCGATTTGTATATCAGGTATATACTTCTCCGAAATATAAAAAACAGGGCTATGATTTCTTTTCGGGTATTCCGAAGAGATACGATACATTCATTCATCATATAGCCAAAAACCTTGATGTTTCTTTTGAAAGCATACAAGCGCTGTACTATCTTTACATAACATCAACACTTCAGTTTGCACTTTTTAAAGATGAGGTTTACCTTGATGTAGAGGTAAATGCTATTTATAATATGTGTCTTGAAGTTTTTGAGGCAGAGGACAGGAAAAAACTTAACAGCATTAATACTTAAGTTATAAATTTAAAATTATGATTTAGCAAATTGCTTTATCAAGCAATTATAAAAGTTTGGTCGACCTTTTCAAAGGTCGTGGGTGTGGGCTAAGCCCACAAATACTTTCCTTTTACGCAATCTAACAATAGTCGAACAGCTTGCTGTTTGCGCCGGATAAATTGTTATATCGGAGGATATTATGGGCGCTGCCCAAACCCGCAAGCCTTTAAAAAGGCTTGACCTAAATTTTAAAATTATTTACCCAAAGTTATGCAATATTTAAATAAATACATCCGTCTGTAAAAAGCAGACGGATTTTTTATGTTTTGTAAACTGTCCTTATAAAATTTACGAAAATTGTCTATTTTAATAGTGACACTATTGTTGTATAATGGGAACATCACAAGATAAATGTTGAACTGTTCAGAAATTTGAGGCGTGATTTAATGACAAAAAAAGCTGTTTTAATAAATGACCTTTCAGGTCTTGGAAAATGCTCGCTTACTGCGGCTATACCTGTTTTTTGTCCGTTATGGGTATTCAGGCTTGCCCTATGCCGACTGCGGTGCTTACAAGCCAGACAGGCTTTAAGAGTTTTTACTGCAACGACTGCACCGACAAGCTCGATTACTACACATCGGAATGGAAAAAACTCGGTTTTCAGCCCGACGGCATTTACACAGGTTTTTTATCAAGTGAAAAACAGGTTGATAAAATTCTTGATTTCATAAACAGCTTTGAAACAGAGAACACGCTTGTACTTGTGGACCCTGTTATGGGTGACGGCGGCAGAACCTACAGCCTTTTTACAGACGCTCTTGCCTGTAAAATGAAAAAATTGGTGACGGTTGCCGATGTTATTACACCGAATCTTACAGAGTGCTGTATTCTTTGCGATGTTGATTACTGCGAATTTATAAAAAATGCCGACAAGCCCGATTTTATGGACAAAATCGCAGAGCTTGGCAAGGATTTGCTTAATCGTTATGGCGTAAAAATCGTAATAATTACGGGCATTGAGCACAAAGATATTGACGGTACAATGTATGTGCAAAATCTTATTGCATCCAAAGATGAGGTGTTTAGTGTAAGCTGTAAAAAAATAGGCGGCAGCTATTCGGGTACGGGAGATTTGTTTGCCTCGGTAATGTTTTCCGGACTTTTAAGAGGCGACACTTTGAGAGATACCGTTAGTCTGGCAGTAAAATTCATAGAAACTTCTTTGCGTGATACCGTAGCGTTGGGTATTGACCGCAATGAGGGCATTGAGTTTGAAAAACACTTAAAAATACTTTTGTGAGGGATAACTATGGAATCAAATACAATTTCAAAATCTAAGTCAAAAATTAATGTAAAGCTTATTGCTATTACAGCAATGTGTGCGGCTTTAGTAACAGTTACTACTGCGTTTATTAAAATTCCGTCAATGTTCGGATATTCACACGCCGGTGACTCAATGATTTATCTTGCGGCAAGCATTTTGCCCGGTCCTTACGGTATCATTGCCTCATCAATCGGCGGTGCGCTTGCAGACTTGATTTCCGGTTATCCGCAGTGGGCAATTCCTACTGCTATCATCAAGGCTTTTAATGCTGTTCCGTTTGTTCTTTGCAGAATGGCTATGAAAAAACACGGCAAGGACAACAAGATTATTAACTGGTCATCACTTTTAATGCTTATTCCGACTACTATGGTTACAGTCGGCGGTTACTTCATTGCTAACGGTCTTATGTATGGCTTTGAAGGCGCAGTTGCAGAGCTTGCTACTTGGTGGTTACAGCCGGGTATGGGCGCATTAATCTTTATAGTTCTCGGTTTTGCCCTTGACAGAATTGATTTTAAGAAAAAACTTACTTTAAAATAAGCACATTTGCTTATTTTTGAAATTTGGAGTATAATAAATGGAAAACAGATTTGAATTAAATAAAAACCTTGCGCAGATGCTCAAGGGCGGAGTTATTATGGATGTAACAACTCCCGAACAGGCTAAGATTGCCGAGGCTGCGGGTGCGTGCGCAGTTATGGCATTAGAGAGAATTCCTGCCGATATTCGTGCGGCAGGCGGAGTTTCTCGTATGAGCGACCCTAAGATGATTAAAGGTATTCAGAACGCAGTTTCTATTCCTGTAATGGCAAAGTGCCGTATCGGTCATTTTGCGGAAGCACAGATTTTACAGGCAATTGAGATTGACTACATTGACGAAAGCGAAGTTTTATCTCCTGCAGATGACAAGTATCACATTGATAAAACCGCTTTTGATGTACCTTTTGTATGCGGCGCCAAAGATTTAGGCGAGGCATTAAGAAGAATCAACGAGGGCGCATCTATGATTCGTACAAAGGGCGAGCCTGGTACAGGCGATGTTGTGCAGGCTGTTCGTCATATGAGAATGATGCAGTCTGAAATTCGCAGAATCGCATCTATGGCAAAAGATGAACTCTTTGAAGTTGCAAAGCAGTTACAGGTTCCGTATGATTTGGTTTTGTATGTTCACGAGAATAAGAAATTGCCTGTTGTTAATTTTGCTGCCGGCGGTGTTGCTACTCCTGCTGATGCTGCGCTTATGATGCAGCTCGGCGCAGAGGGTGTATTTGTCGGCTCGGGTATCTTTAAGTCGGGTAATCCCGAAAAAAGAGCGTCTGCTATTGTTAAAGCTGTTACAAACTTTAATGACGCTAAAATGCTTGCTGAACTTTCAGAAGATTTAGGCGAAGCTATGGTAGGAATTAACGAGCAGGAAATTGAAATCCTTATGGCTGAAAGAGGCAAATAATTATGCAGATAGGTGTACTTGCTTTGCAGGGAGCTTTTATTGAGCACGAACAAATGCTTGCAAAACTCGGTGTGTCCTCTTTTGAAATCCGTTGTTTAGATGATTTGAAAAAGCCGTTTGACGGTCTTATAATTCCGGGCGGCGAAAGCACCGTTATCGGAAAATTACTTTTTGAACTCGGGCTTTTTGAGCCGATTAAAAAGTTGATCAATGACGGACTGCCGACTTTTGGCACTTGCGCAGGCTTATTGCTTTTGGCCGACAGCATAGAGAATGATACAAGAAAGTATTTTTGCTCTATGAATATTGAGGCCGTAAGAAATGCCTATGGCAGACAGCTCGGAAGTTTTTATGCCGAAGACAGCTTTGCGAACGAAGGAAAAATTCCTATGACTTTTATACGAGCTCCGTATATAAGCCGAGTTGGCGACGGTGTAGAAGTTCTTGCTCAAGTTGACGGAAAAACAATAGCGGCAAGGCAGGGGAAACAGTTGGTAACTGCTTTTCACCCTGAATTAAATAATGATTTAACCGTACATAATTATTTTATAAAAATGATTAACGGAGAAATATAATGTATTTATAAGGGAGAAGAAAATAAATGGCTGACATACTTTATGTTTATAAAACATCAATTTATGCTAATCTGACTAACAAATGCCCGTGCAGATGTACTTTTTGTATTCGCAATAATACCGATGCAATCGGTAATGCAGATACACTGTGGCATAAGCACGATCCGAGCATTGAAGAAATCAAAAAAGCTGTAGATGATTTTGATTTTACAGGCTTTAAAGAACTTGTGTTCTGCGGTTACGGCGAGCCTACCAATGCTCTCGATAATCTTATTGCTACTGCGCAGTATGTCAGAGAAAAGCACCCGGATATTAAGCTAAGACTTAATACAAACGGTCTTGGTGATATTATAAACAAAAAGCCTGTTGCAGAGATTTTGTCAAAATACATTGACTCTGTATCAATCAGTCTTAACACCTGTTCGTCAGAAAAATATGACGAGGTGTGCAGACCTGTATTTGAAAATGCATATGAATCAATGCTGAAATTTGCGACAGACGCAAAAAAATACTTTGGTCACACTCAATTCTCAATAGTCGATACTATTCCACAGGAAGATATAAAGGCTTGTCAGAAGATTGCTGACGATATGGGAATTCACCTTAGAATAAGAAAATATTCCGCTTAAAAAAATATAAACCGCTCATTGACCTTTTGTGTCATTGAGCGGTTTTGTTGTGTTTAAATTTAAAATTATGGTTTAGCGGAGTGTCGGTCGGGCATTGAAAATTAGCTAACGCTAAATTATCCTCCCAAAAAGCAAAAAGGTTTACTCAATTTTTTCAAAAATTGCGGGTTTGGGCAGCGCCCATAAAAATTTTCCGATACAACAATTTATCAGGCGCAAACAGCCACGCTGTTTGCGTGCTTGCACCGAATTTAAAAAAACAGGCGGTAGCCTTTTAGAAAAGAATTTGCTTATTTATTGTTTAATGAATGGCTTTTTTGTTGCTATCGCATTTAAGGGCATTCGCCGTTGTGTTCAAGCCGCCAAACAGCTCGCTGTTTGGCTATCGTTAGATTGCATAAACGGAAAGTATTTGTGGGCTTTGCCCACACCCACGACCTTTGAAAAGGTCGACCAAACTTTTATAATTGCTTGGCTAAACTGTGCACTAAACCATAATTTATTCCAATTTTTCGATAAAAAGCCAAAAGCAATCCCTCCGAAAATATCGGAGGGACTGCTGCGTGACTATCGAATATTTAATTAATATCTTAATTATCACCAAGTACCTACATTATAGCCTTTATCTGTCTTTGTTGTTTTAGCATAGTAATTGGTGTCTTTTGAACCTGTGTTAATATCAACAGTCTGTGAAGAACCGTTAGTAAAGATTACGCTGTCGCAAGAAGTCGGAACAGTCAATGTATAAACTGCCTGACCGTGGTCATTATTCTCTACGAAATTCATTTTTGTGCCCGGCCAAGCAACTTCACCCTGACTGCCGCTTGTCCAATAATAACAGTAAATTGTACCGTCCCAGTTAAGTGAGTTTGCAAATGTTACTGTGTATGTACCGCTTGGAGTTGTTGTAGGCTCTGTTGTCGGTTCTGCAGTTGTAGGCTGTGCTGTAGTTGGCTGTGTTGTCGGTGCCGCTGTACTTGCTTGTGTTGTTGGCTGTGTAGGCTGTACAATATACTTATACTGACCTACTAAACTGCCGTCTGCAATATTATAAACCAAGTACATCTGAACAAGTGTAGCGTCAATTACATCAACACTGCCGTCATCATTTGCATCTGCCGCAATAAGCTGTTTATCTGTCAATGTTGACTGCTCACTGATAAATAACTGTATAACAGATACATCATTGATTGAAATGTTGCCGTCTGTATCAACATCGCCTATCAATACTTTATCAGACGGTGTTGTAGGAATTTCTGTTGCAGATGTTGACGGCTGTGCTGTTGTAGGTTGTGTAGTCGGTGCTGTTGTAGGAACTTCACCTGAATTGTAAAGATATACAACATTGATTACGCCTGCGGAATAATTGCCTGTTGCATTTAAAGGAGTAATTACATTTTTACCTGCAACTGCAGAAGTTGTGTATGTGTCGCTTGAAGTAACCTTTGTTTTCTCGCTTACAACATCAGAGGCAATCTTTTTGCCTGTTGCAATATCAATATGGCTTGTAATTACTGTAGCGGCAAATGTGATAGCGCCGTTATTAATCCATACTTCGCCGGATGCGGCATAACCGCTTGCACCCTGCCCCGGTTCCTGAGCGATATTTGAAGTTGGGTGGAACATTACATAGCAAGCTGATGCAGGAACTGTACATTTGTACCAACCGTCGCCCTCGCTTGTCATTACTGTAGCGGTATTCCATTCGCCTGTCGGATTTTTGCCGTCGTCTGTATATGAATAGCAACGAACATCTGACCAGCTTGACGGCTTTTTGTAGTGAACTACTGTGCTTGTAGAATTAAGCTTTTTGTACTTAAATGTAATAGTTGTGTCAGTACCCGAGAAAGTACCGCTTGTGTTTGCAGGGAAACTATCTGTATCAAGCTGATAACCCTGAATTGTTGCAGGACTTACAGAGTATTCATCTCCGCTTCTCATTTTGTTCTTAACAGAGTCTTTAACCTTTGTGCCGTTTGCATCTACATAGTTTACTGTAAGGTAACCTGAGGAAATACCTGAAGATTTGTATGTAAATGTTACAGTGTATGTCTTGCCGCTTTCAACTTTACCTGTTGTTGTGCCTGTTGTATTAACAAGATTATAGTCATAAAGAAGTGTTGTATCAGGTAAAGCACGGTATGTTGTACCTGTCTTATAAGTAGCTGATGTGCTCTTTAAAACATTGCCGTTTTCATCAACATGGTTTACCTTAAGTGTACCGTATGTAGGCTCTGCATTCTGAAGATTACCGAATGTAGATGACTGAACAAGTACGCAAGTACTTCTTGCAGGGATAGAATATGATTTGCCCGAAACTGTGCCAAGACTTTCAAGCCCTGCCTTTGTGCCGTTTGCAACAACTGTCCAGCCGCTACCGTCAAGACCGATTGTGCAAGCCTGTGTACCGCTGTTTACGAGTACGCAAACCTTGCCCCACTCGCCGGCTGTGTTATTGGAATATGTATAAGCAACAACATTGCCGTATGATGACTGGAATGTAGGAGTTGAGAAGTTACCTCCCTTGAGCGGTGAGTAATTCTCTCTGATTTTAAGAAGGCCCTTATAATAATCGGCTGTTTCAGAATATGTCTTTAAACGAGTCCAATCAATGGCATTGATTGAATCGGGTGATTTATAACTGTTGTGGTCGCCCTGCTTTGTACGGCAGAATTCCGAACCTGCTGTCATAAATACTATGCCCTGTGAAGTCATGAGAAGTCCCATTGTGGCTTTCATCTGATCTGTAAGCGAAGAGGAAGTAGAGTTCCAATCCTTACTACCGTTACTAAGCACCATCTTATCCCACATAATAAGGTTATCGTGGGCATCGGCATAAGCAATTGTCTGTGAAGGAGCTTTTGCACCGAAGCACTGACCCTTTACACCGTTTACAACTGTGTAAGTTTTACCATTATTACCCTGAATAAAACCGGTTGATGCATCGTTTGTACCACCCTTAATAGCATCACGGTATGAGTCGCAGAACATACCTACTCTTGCATCAAGCTGAGAAGCTTTGCTCTGATAACAACCGTCGCTGATTGCGGTTGAACCGCCTGTCCAAGGCTCACCGTACATAAGAATCTTCTTACCCGAACCGTCCGAATAAAGGTTATCAAGACTTGAACGAATCTGATTCATAGTAGCAATGTCGTGAATTCCCATAAGGTCAAAACGGAAACCGTCAATGTGGTACTCGCTTGCCCAATAGAGAATTGAGTCGATCATATACTTTCTGTACATAAGTTTATCGGATGCAGTTTCGTTACCGCAGCCCGAACCGTTTGAATAAACGCTTGAACTTGTTTTTCTGTAATAGTAGTTAGGAACTGTATCTGTAAAACATGAACCCTCTGTTACATATGTATGGTTGTAAACAACATCCATTACAACGGAAATACCTCTGTCATGAAGTGCCTGAATCATCTGCTTAAATTCAGTGATTCTAACATTACCGTCATATGGGTTAGAAGAATATGAACCCTCGGGAACATTGTAGTTTACAGGGTCATAACCCCAGTTTCTGTTTGTTGCCGAACCTGTGATTGTTTCATCAACAGAACCGAAATCATATACAGGCATTAGCTGAACGCAGTTAATACCCGACTTTACAAGATAATCTGCAGCAGTTGATACAGAGCTTGCGCTTGTATCCGAATTAATCTTTGTGCCGCCCTCGGTAAATGCGAGGTATTTACCTTTATTGTCATCACTGACGCCCGAAGTGTCCGAAATTGAGAAGTCACGAACATGAACTTCCCATACAACTGCCTCCTGTGCATTGTTGAAAAGAACATGGTTATCGCTGTCCCAACCGTCAGGATCTGTTGAATCAAGGTCAACAACCATTGAACGGTTACCGTTTACACCTGTTGCTTTTGAATAAACATCCTGTGTTTCATTTGTTGTACCGTTTACGGTAACAAGATAAGTATAGTATGTGTTCTTAAGGTCACCGTTTACAGTAACCGACCACATACCTGTAGAGCTGTTCTTTTTAAGGTTATAAGTGCCGAGAACAGCTGCACCTGATTCGGAATCGGAACCTGTTGCATAGAGTTTAACCTTTACGGCAGATGCCTCCGGTGACCATACCTTAAACTCTGTTGAGCTTTTGCTGTAGTTTGCACCGAGATTCTGTTCGTTGTAAGCATTGCTTGCATAATTTTCAAGATAACTTGCATTGTAGTAATTACCTGCCGACACTGCTTCTGTATCTGTGGTTGCCGCTGTTGTTGACAACGATGTCATACCAAAGAGCATTGTAGCGCTAAGTAAAACTGCAAGCGTCCTTTTTAAAAACATTTCTTTCTCTCCTTTTTTCAATTTACCTTATGTATCAGTAATTAGATTTTAGCAAATTTTGCAAAGTTTTAATTTCTTTTACAGAAAATAAATAAGCACATTAAACCAAAGTTTTACTGTGCTTATTGTGTATAATTAACAAAATTGTTTTCTGTCCAAAAAATCAGTCAAAATCAGATTTTTTACGACAAAATAAGTTAAAATCAACTGCCTGCCGATTCGTAATTTTTTATGCCTATATTCCAAATAACTATACCAATCGCCATAACGATAACGGAAACAAAAACAGTCAGTCCGATGTTTAAGAGTGGATTTTCTCCTGTCATAAAATACATGGCAGGAAAATAAGAAGTGAATGCAAACGGAATTATATATGTTATAAGATTACGGATAAAATTATTGTAGATGTCAACCGGATATTTTACAAAATCATTCATCATATAGAACATATATGTAATGTTTCCGCTGCGCTTGGTCCAGAAAGAAATTGCAGCAGTACCAATTTTTATTCCCGTATAAATAAACGAGGCAAAAAACATTGCGATAAGCGTAAGCAACACCCTCAAAAAACTCCATTCAATCGCAATATGAGGCACAGCTGTAACTATAAGTCCTATGCCGACTACAAGCTCGCCAAATGCGTCAACCTGAAATTTCTCTGCCATCACATGAAACATAGGATTAATCGGACGAGTAAGGTACTTGTCAAAATCTCCTTTTCTCACAAGCCAATGCCCCATTGCCCAAAGGTTATCAAAAAACATATGATCTATTCCCTTAGGGATAAGTGAAAAACCGTAAATAAACAGAATTTCATAGAAACTCCAGCCCTTAAGATTTGAAATTTGACTGAAAATAATATTCAGAAAAAGAATATTAAATACCTGTACTATCAAAAAGCCGATTACACCTGTAAGAAAGTCACCTTTGTATTCCATCATTCTTTTAAGTTCCTGAACAATAAAAATACGGTGCATTTTCATAGCTCTTCTTAATTCTTTCATAACATCAACCTCCCTGTACACAGAGGTGCTTTACAACCGCTTTCCATATAAGTTTTGACATACCCCAGAATGCGATGCACCAAAATATCTGCAAACCGAGATAAAAAACTATATCCCAACCTGTATACATACCCATATATATCATAACAGGTGTGTATGAAAGCGAGGCGAAAGGGAGTACAGAAAGAACATTTCTGAAAACTTCGGGGAAAAATGCAAGCGGAATCGTACTGCCCGATAAAAAGCCGACTATACAATTTTTTAGCAGATTTGAGCCCCAAAGATTTTTAAATACAAATGCTGTAAAACCAAAACTGATATTAAAGAAAAAGTTAATAAGATAAGCAAACACACAACAGACTAAATAAAGCAAAAATTGTGCAATATCAAACTGCAATGAGCCTGTAAGGAAAAAACGGTAAATTTCAACGCCTGCCACCAGCGGAATAAAAATTATGCCAATTTCCATAAGCTTATTGCCAAGCTCCTGAAAAAGGAAAGTTGAATTATAACTTATCGGCTTTATCATTCTCATAGCGATAGTGCCGTCTTTAATCTCCTGTCCTATGTCATAAGTACCACCGCTGCCTATAATCTGACCTGTAAGAAATGTAAGGAAAATATACACAATCATATCTCCCTTATCAAATTCCATAAAAGACTCTCCGCCGTTTGAAATAAACACTGCCTCCCATACAAAGAAAGACACAAAACAGCCGATTACATCACCAAGTATGTAAAAAAGCCAGTTAGCACGGTAGGTAGATGCCTCTTGAAGCCCTGCGTTTACAAACGGCAGATACATTCTTAGTTTTTTAAGCATCAACCTCCACCTCCTTTTTGTAAAGGCGACGGATAATTTCCTCAATATCGGCGTCTTACGCTTATGTCCTTAACATTTACTTTTGAAAGTGTGTAAGAAAGCATATCGCCGACTGGTACAACTGAAGAATTAAATCTTATCTTATAAGAACTGCCGTCATTTTCAGCAACAAGGTCATCGCCTGTAAGGTTAAGACTGTTCGCATAATCAAGCATTTCAAGCACATTCGGGTTTTCGGATACAAAAGCAAGCTCTCTCATTTGTCCGAACTTTTCTTTTAATTCGGTAATCTTGCCGTCAAATACTTTACTGCCCTTGTCTATCATAACAATTCTTTTTGCAAGCAGCTCAATGTCCTCAAGGTCATGAGTGGTAAGAATTACCGTTGTATGCTCTTCGGCATTGATTTTTTCAATAGCCTTGCGTATGTTATCCTTTACTACCACATCAAGTCCGATTGTCGGCTCGTCAAGAAAAAGCACCTTTGGATTGTGCAACAGTGATGCCGCAATATCGGCTCTCATTCGCTGACCGAGCGATAATGTACGAACAGGACTTTTTATAAAATCCTGTAAATCGAGTACCTCGTTAAAAAACTCCATTCGCTTTTTAAACGAAGCGTCGTCAACCTCGTAAATTTCTTTTAATACCGTATAAGTTTCCGTAAGCGGTAAATCCCACCAAAGCTGGGTGCGTTGTCCGAATACCACACCGATTTCTTTTACATATTTTTTCCTGTTATCCTGCGGGTTCTGTCCGTTAATAACGCAAGTACCCGAGGTTGGAGTAAGAATACCCGTAAGCATTTTTATTACAGTTGACTTTCCCGCTCCGTTAGGTCCGATAAAACCGAGTATTTCGCCTTTTTCAGCCGTAAACGAAATATCCTTTACAGCCTCTACGATTTCAGATTTTGGGTTAAAAAAGGACTTTATACTGCCTTTAATTCCCGGTTCCTTAATAGTTTTCTTAAATTCCTTGCGAAGATTTTTTACTGTAATCATATTTTCCAAATTTGTCATCTCCATTTGATTGTAAAATCCCATGAACAGACACGAAATTCGGCAATCGAATAATTTTTATACGGTTGCACAAAGGATTTCAAAATCAGTAATAAGCTGCATATCAGCCGAAAACACAGATTTAACGGAAATAAGTATTTTCTTGTTCTATACGCAAGAAATATCATTGCATTTAACACGGCACAGCAACAATAAATACAGAACTGATTTAATTATATATGACAGCGTTCACTAAGTCAACACATTTCAAACATTTGTTCCGAATATTATTTATGTAATTAACAAATTTGTATAGCATTTTAACTATAATAATCGTCAATGATATTTTTTGTGGTTACAAATCTATACTTTTTTGTTTATTTCTGTATCTGAAAAATGACAAAAAATTTACAATAAATCTACATAAAAAACAATTGTATTTTGTTTAAATATACAAAGATAAATATATACCTATACTTTTGTGCGTATTTGCCTTGACTTTTATCGTAAAACGATGTATTATCTTGCTTAAGGGTGATTAGTAATCACAAAGAAAGGTTACTTTTATTTTATGTTACTGTTCAGAATTAATACTTATTCTAACAATGCTAATATTACCTACGGTATTGATGTAATTGACAAAGAGCGAACTGTCAGGCAATATGCCAATCTGTCCGATAATGCGGAGGAGATAAAGAAACTTGTTATTCTTTGCAATTCTCTTGATATTGAGGAATGTCACATTGACGATATAGTAGAAGATTTTTTAACTGATTTCAAAACATATTAATATAGCTATTTTCTTGCAGATGTGCTATACTTATATCATAACTTATTAGGGTGATATCAGTGATATGCAATTTATGTCCAAGAAAATGCAATGCACAAAGAAGTGAATCAAGCGGCGGTGGCTTTTGCCGAATGGGAACAAATCCCGTAATAGCGAGAGTTGCACCTCATTTTGGCGAAGAGCCTTGCATCAGCGGAGCAAACGGCAGCGGTACAATTTTTTTCAGCGGTTGTACTCTCGGTTGTGTTTACTGCCAAAATTACGAAATTTCTTCTTTACACAGAGGCAGAGAAATTACACCGCAGGAGCTTGCCGACTGTTATAAACGACTTGAAGAGCAGAATGTTCATAACATTAATCTTGTTACAGCAGATCATTTTGCGCCTGCAGTTGTAAAAAGTTTTGAAATTTACAAACCGAAAATTCCGATTGTGTATAATTGCAGTGGTTATACAAGTCCTAAAATCTTAAATATGCTTGACGGAATAGTTGACATCTATCTTCCTGATTTCAAATACAGCAATAATGAGCTTGCACTTAAGTATTCACTCGCACCAAACTATGTAGAAACTGCAACCGTAGCAATTAAAGAAATGCTGTTTCAGGTTGGGTTTCCACAGTTTGATGACCGACAGATGATGCAGAAAGGCATAATAGTAAGACATCTTATTCTTCCGTCACACACAAAGAACAGTATGGAAGTTCTTGATATTCTCAAGAAAAACTATGGCAATCAGATTCTTGTCAGCCTTATGGGGCAGTATATCCCCATGGGCAACGCTAATAAATATGAAAAGATTAACCGTAAAATTACAAGGCGGGAATATCAGAAAGTAAAAGATTACTATATGATGCTCGGCTTTGACGGATTTACACAAGAACTTGACTCTGCCGACCGTAAATATGTTCCCGACTGGGATTTTTAATATTGTGTAAGAATCAAATTTATTGATTAATATCGACATTCATAATATAAATCAAATTTTTAAGCGACAGTTAGTTTATGCTGTCGCTTGTTTTTATTCGGTTAATTTTTGTTGCCATTCAATTTTATGCGTGTTATAATTTAAAAAATTAAAGAGTATCAGGGAGTTATTATGGACACATTACTTACCCTTGGTTTAAACCTTGTTTCTTTAAGCCTAACGATTATAAGTACCGTTGTATTTATACAAAATTCATACAGTCAAAAGATGTCACGATATTTTACCGCCTGTCAGATTTTAATTATAAACTGGATAGTATGCCATATTTTTGACATTTTCACCACAAACCTTTCGGTAAAAATAATTCTCAGCAATATCGGCTACTTCTCTGTATGCACTATAGGAACTGTGTTTTTGATTTTTGCTTTGCATTACACAAAAGCCGCTACAGTAAAAAGTAAAATTTTTAAATCAGCCGTATTTCTTCCGTCAACAATTCTCTTTTTACTAAAAATCACAGATCCTATTTTTCATTTATTTTTTAAAAGTTATCAGAGCAACGAAGTAATCGGCGGAAACGGATTTTACATAACGGTTGCATATAATTACTTGTTGCTGATAATATCCGTTTGTTTAATGGTAGGAAAAAACATTAAATCTTTTAAAGAGAATTTCCCACAGATACTTTTGATTTCGCTTTCGGCAATAATTCCCATTACTTTCAACTTAATTTCTTTGCTTGATGTTTTTTCAATAAGATATGATTTTACTCCTGTATCTTTTTCAATAACTTCTTTACTGATATTTTTAGCTGTTTATAAATACGAATTTATTACCATTCCCCCGCTTACCGTAAAATATCTTATGAGCTCAATAAACGAAGGAATAATTGTTACAAATCAAAAACATAAAATTACCTATATTAATGACGCAGTAAAAAAAGCCTTTAATCTTGATGACAGTATTTTACATAAAGATTGTATTACAGCATTTATGCGTATTGCGGAAATCACAAACAGCGATATTTCAAAATTCAGCGATTTACTGAATAAAAACTCAGGTTCATTAGATGTTTCCGTTTCGGAAAACAAATACTTTGAAATCAGCAAAATGCCCGTTTGCAATGAAAAAAGAACTGTATCCGAAATATTTGTTTTTTATGATGTAAGTACATATTATATGCTGAATAAAAAACTGTCAGAAAAAAATCAAGAACTTACAAAAGCAAATACACAGCTTGCTAAGATGAATGTAATAGAAAAACGACTTGCCGTTGAAAAAGAACAGACAAGAATTGCGCAGGAACTTCACGATTCTGTCGGTCACGGACTTGTTTCAATTATGACATTGCTAAAGCTGTCGCTGATTGACAAAAACAATTCTAATGAAAATACAAAAAAGGCTTTGCAAGCCTCCGAATTATTACTTAATGATGTAAGAAAATGCGTTGTCGGCATTAAAACAGATACAAAATCAAGCATTTCTGCCAGAATACAAGATTTTATATGTAATTACAATTCAGGAAACAGCTGTATTGAATTTACTGAAATGGGCGAAGAAAAATCATATCACGGCTTTGCATCCGACACAATTTTCAGCGTTGTTCGTGAGTCTGTCACCAATTCAAATCAGACACGGAAATGCAAACAAAATTGAAGTTATACTTAAATTTTCAGAGAATTGTATCAGACTTTATATAATTGACGACGGTACAGGCTGTGATAAAATTGTTCCTGATTTCGGACTTAAAGGAATGAAAGAAAAGATTAATTCTATCGGCGGAAATATTGAGTTTTCTTCATTACCCGATGACGGATTTTCCGTAAAAGCATATATTCCCGTGGAGGTGATAAATTATGATTAATGTTATAATTGCAGACGATGATGAAATTTTCAGAAACGGTTTAAAGATAATTATTGAACAGGACAAAGATATAAAAGTATGCGGTCTTGCAAGTAACGGAAATTCGGCATATGATTTATGCAAAACAGAAAAGCCCGACATTGTACTTATGGATATGCAAATGCCTTATTGTGACGGCTCAAGTGCTACTTATAAAATAAAGCAGGACTTTCCGAATATTAAAGTGCTTGTATTAACCACATTTGACGATAAAGCCACAGTAAGCAAAGCATTGACAAGCGGAGCAGACGGATATGTGCTCAAAGATGTAGACGAAACAAAAATAATTAATGCTATAAAAAGCACAATGCTCGATATAAATGTTTTTGGAAAAACTGTTTTTGACAGCATGAAAGAAAAACTTGTTAAAAATAATACTCACACAGTAAAACTTACAAACAGAGAAACCGAATTGCTTGTCAATGTGGCAAAGGACTTAGCAACAAAGAAATTGCTAAAACTATGTTTTTATCGGATGGAACTGTGCGAAACAATATTTCTGCACTTCTTTTAAAACTTAATTTAAAAGACAGAACTCAACTTGCTGTTTATGCAGTAAAAAATGATTATATTTAAAAATCTTAACGGCTCATTTTAAATTTATTGAAATGAGCCGTTTTATCTTAAAAACAGTGACAAATGTCATCTATCATTATATTCTTTTATATGCTATATTAATGGCATATAAAAGAAGTGTAGGTGATGTTATGAAAAAAGCAAAATAAAAAATTACTGTTAGGTCTTGCTGCCATTATGCTGGTATCCTGTTGCATATTTATTTTTATCACTCAAGGTTTTTCGGGTACTCACAGATGGGGCGGTTTTCAGTACGAAAACGACAAATATTATAATAACAATACCGCTACCATAACAAAAGCATACTATCCTAAAAAACAAATGGTTATTCCCTCTACAATCTGTTTTTATAAAGTTCGGGCTTTGGGCGGTTATGTTTCAAGTCGCTCACTATGGGGTGTTCACAGAACCGGAATGTTTGAAAATGATAAAGTTGTCGAAGAAGTCATAATATCAGAAGGTATTGAATCAATCGTTAACGGATGTTTTCATAATGCAATTGCCTTAAAAAGTTTGGAATTTCCAAGCACAATAAAAGATATATCCGTTACTGATTGCAAAAATCTGACAAGTGTAAAATTTTCAGAAAATACAGTTGAAATAGAAGATTTATCATTTCAAGATTGCTCTTCAATATGTTACAGGATACAATTTGTGGGGAGCAGAAAGGAAAGGAATGTTTGAGGATAACGATATAGTAAAAGAGATTGTTGTTTCTGAAGGGATAGAGTATATATTTAACGGATGTTTTGACCATTGTATTTCATTAGAAAGCATACAACTCCCAAGTACTATAAAACAATTCTCTTTTACGAATTGTGAAAGTCTGAAAAATGTTAATTTTAATGGTGATGTAAAAGAAATTGAAAGTTTATCATTTTCAGGCTGTTCTTCATTAGAAACGCTTGTAATTCCGGATAATATTGCTGATCGTGGAATAGCATACGGTGCTTTTTCCGGTTGCACATCACTAAAAAGTATAAATATTCCCGATAATATTACTGCAATACAACAATATACATTTAGTAATTGCATATCTTTAAAACAGTTAGTTTTGTCTAAAAATATTAAGAGCATTGAATGGGGTGCTTTTGAAAATTGCACCTTGTTGGAGAAAATTATCATTTACGATAAGGTAGAATATATTGCGGATAATGCCTTTGAAGGTTGTGATAAGCTCACAATTTATGGAATAAAAGGCTCATATGCAGAACAATATGCAAATGAACACAATATACCTTTTGAAGAATTAGATACAACATATGAGCCTACAGACTAGAAAGCAGTAGTTTGTTGAAGGTCAGCGGAATATGCAATATCTTGCTTATTTCGCTGATATTATTATATTTTACCAAGGTGATATGATGGAGAAAATAAAAAAATATGAATTACCTATTGGAATATTGTGCGTAGTGTTAGTGATACTTATATTGTTGCAAAGCTGTTCAAGTGAGCATTGGTGGTTTGGTTTTACATATGAAACTAATGATAATAGAAGCAATTCAAAAGCCAAACCACCGGTTACAATTGTAAAGGTAAACTACCCATCAGAGAAAGTTGTAATTCCTTCAACGATATTTTTCCATAAAGCAAATGCTTTAGGCGGA